>Ga0209491_10000584_pt1 | contig 73189 bp, 67 predicted proteins | sample BON02_FD_187213 | JGI IMG/M metagenome (GOLD analysis project Ga0209491, IMG submission 187213) | Freshwater microbial communities from Lake Bonney liftoff mats and glacier meltwater in Antarctica - BON-02 (SPAdes) (version 2) | ecosystem: Environmental > Aquatic > Freshwater > Ice > Glacier... | reverse complement strand
CCTACATGCTGGCGCTGGTGTTCCTGCTGTTCCGTCCGCAAGGGCTGTTCGGCGAGAAGATCATTGATCGCGTCTGACGCCCCCTTGATGCCACAAGACAACGAGAGCCCCATTTATGTTCTATAGAGAAAACGGCCAGTTCAAGACCAGCTACCGGTCGGACCAGCAGATCTTCCCGATTGCGCAGGACCGCTGGGCCGTGCTGGCAATAATCGCCTTTGCCTTCATCGGCGTGCCGATGCTGGTGGACGAGTACATGTTTCGCGCCATCCTGATCCCGTTCCTGATCCTGTCGCTGGCGGCCATCGGGGTGAACATCCTGGTCGGGTATTGCGGCCAGATCTCTCTCGGCTCTGGGGCGTTCATGGCGGTTGGCGCTTACGCCGCGTACAACACGCAGATTCGCATCGAGGGCATGCCGCTGATCATCTCGCTGCTCTCGGGCGGCTTCTTTGCCACGCTGGTGGGCATCTTCTTCGGCATTCCCAGCCTGCGTGTCAAAGGTTTGTACCTGGCGGTGGCCACGCTGGCGGCGCAGTTTTTCTGCGACTGGGCCTTTCTGCGCATCGGCTGGTTCACCAACAACACGCCGTCCGGTTCGGTCTCGGTATCCAACCTGCAGGTGCTGGGCTGGCGCATCGACTCGCCGGTCGACAAGTATCTGTTCTGCCTGGGTTTTCTGGTGGTCTTTGCCTTGCTGGCCAAGAACCTGGTGCGTTCGGCCATCGGCCGCGAGTGGATGGCAATCCGCGACATGGACGTCGCCGCGGCGGTGATCGGCATCCGCCCGATGTACGCCAAGCTCAGCGCCTTCGCCGTGAGTTCCTTCATCATCGGTGTTGCCGGCGGTCTGTGGGGCTTTGTGCACCTGGGCTCGTGGGAGCCGGCGGCTTTCTCGATCGACCGTTCGTTCCAGTTGCTGTTCATGGTCATCATTGGCGGCCTGGGCTCCATCATGGGCAGTCTCTTCGGTGCTGCGTTCATTGTGGTACTGCCGATTTTTCTGAACCAGTTCCTACCCGCAGTCGGCGCACTGGTCGGCGTTGATATATCCACCGCCGCGGTGTCGCACACCGAGTTCATGATTTTTGGCGGGTTGATCGTCTGGTTCCTGATCGTGGAGCCCCATGGGCTGGCGCGCTTGTGGAGTATCGGCAAACAGAAGATGCGGCTCTGGCCTTTCCCGCACTGACGTTCAGCCCTACATGGTAAGGGGCGGCGCCTCGCGCTCCACGATGCCGGACAGGACGGAACAAGAAGGCCTGCGAATTTTTTTGAGTGTGTTTGATTTTTAAAAGGAGACAAATCATGAAGCTACGAAACCTGGTTCTCTCGGTGACGGTGGCATGCGCCGGCATATCCGCGGCGCTGGTGACGCCTATGGCATCGGCTCAGACGAATGAGCAGTACTTTCCGTCGCTGGTGTACCGAACCGGCGCTTACGCCCCCAACGGCGTGCCATTTGCCAATGGTTATGCCGACTACCTGAAGCTGACCAATGCGCGCGGCGGCATCAACGGCGTCAAGGTGTCGTTCGAGGAGTGCGAGACCGGCTACGCTACCGACCGTGGCGTGGAGTGTTATGAGCGACTCAAGGGCAAAAATGGCGGCGCCACGGTGTTCCAGCCACTGTCCACCGGCATCACGTTCGCACTGACGGAGAAAGCACCGATCGACAAGATTCCGCTGATCACCGCCGGTTATGGCCGCAGCGAGTCGGCTGACGGCGGCGTGTTCAAGTGGAACTTCCCGATCGCCGGCACCTACTGGGTGGCCGCAGACATCCTGATCCAGCATCTGGGCAAGAAAGAAGGCGGGCTGGCCAAACTCAAGGGCAAGAAAATCACCCTGATCTACCACGACAGCCCGTATGGCAAGGAGCCGATCCCGCTGTTGCAGGAACGCGCTGCGCAGCTTGGTTTTGAGCTCAGCCTGTTGCCGGTGACCCATCCGGGCGTCGAGCAGAAGGCCACTTGGCTGCAGGTGCGCCAGGCCCGTCCGGACTATGTGTTGTTGTGGGGCTGGGGTGTCATGAACTCGACCGCACTCAAGGAAGCACAGGCCACCGGTTATCCGCGCGACAAGATGTATGGCGTGTGGTGGGCCGGCGCCGAGCCGGACGTGCAGGATGTTGCCGCGGGTGCCAAGGGCTACAGCGCGATCACCATGCAGCACGGTACTGAGACCAATTCGGACGTGGCCCAGGAGATCCTGAAGAAGCTGCATGCCAAGGGCCAGGGCACCGGTCCGAAAGAGGAAGTCGGGCAAGTGCTGTACATGCGTGGCCTGATGAGCGCGATGTTCGGGGTCGAAGGTGTGCGTGCCGCGCAGGAGCGTTTCGGCAAGGGCAAGGTCATGAAGGGTGAGCAGGCCCGCTGGGGTTACGAGAACCTGAATCTGACGCAGGCCAAGCTCGACGCGTTGGGCTTCAAAGGTGTGATGCGCCCGATTTCCACCAGCTGCCAGGATCACATGGGTGCTGCCTGGGGCCGTATCCATACCTGGGACGGCAGCAAGTGGGTGTTCACCAGCGACTGGTACCAGGCTGACGACCAGATCATCAAGCCGATGGTCAAGGCCGCTGCCGACAAGTATGCCTCGGACAAGAAGCTGACCCGCCGCACCGGCGCCGATTGCCAGTCCTGATGCTGACCCGGACCATGCGCACCGATGTGCGCGTGGTCTGCTGGTGGCCCCGCGCGGGCCATCAACGCAAGGGTCGGCGCCGCCGGCCCTTGCGTTGGTTCCCAACCTCCTAACCGGATCTGCACATGAGTACCACGGACATCGTTCTCAACGTCAACGGCATCGAAGTGATCTACAACCATGTGATCCTGGTGCTCAAAGGCGTTTCACTGCAGGTGCCCAACGGCAAGATCGTCGCCATTCTGGGCGGCAACGGCGCGGGCAAGACGACCACGCTGCGCGCCGTCTCCAACCTGCTGCGCGGTGAGCGCGGCGAGGTCACCAAGGGTTCGATCGAACTGCGCGGCGAGCGCATCGAGAACCTGTCGCCATCGGACCTGGTGAACCGGGGCGTGGTGCAGGTGATGGAGGGCCGCCATTGTTTTGCCCACCTGACGATCGAGGAAAACCTGATGACGGGTTCCTACACACGCAAGGACAAGGCCGAGATTGCGCGCAACCTGGACAAGGTCTACACCTATTTCCCGCGACTCAAGACAAGGCGCACGGCGCAGGCGGCTTACACCTCGGGCGGCGAGCAGCAGATGTGCGCCATTGGCCGTGCCTTGATGGCCAATCCGAGTGTGGTGCTGCTCGACGAGCCGTCAATGGGGCTGGCGCCGCAGCTGGTCGAAGAGGTGTTCAACATCGTGCGCGACCTCAATACCAACGAGAAGGTGACCTTTCTGCTGGCCGAGCAGAACACCAATATGGCGCTGAAATACGCCGACTACGGCTACATCATGGAAAGTGGCCGCGTCGTCATGGACGGGGTGGCCACGGACTTGCGCGACAACGAGGACGTCAAGGAGTTCTACCTGGGCATGGGCGGGGGTGAGCGCAAGTCGTTCAAGGACGTCAAGAGCTACAAGCGCCGCAAGCGCTGGCTGGCGTGAATGGCGCCCGTTGCATCCGACTCTCTCAAACTTTTTCCTGATCCCATGACCGCAAGCTACGACGACCTGGAAACCCGTGACCCCGCCGCGCGCGAGGCTGCCTTGCTGGCTGCCTTGCCGGCCCATATTGCCCATGCGCAGACGCATAGCCCGGCGTTTGCCGAGATATTCAAGGGTGTGGACGCGCAGGCGGTCACCAGCCGCGTCGCGCTCGCCGCCTTGCCGGTGACGCGCAAGCATGAATTGTTCGAACGCCAGCAGGCACAACGCGCGCTGGGGGCGTTCGGCGGGTTTGCCACCGCGGGCTTCGGCGCGACCATGCCGCGCGTGTTTGCCAGTCCGGGGCCGATCTATGAGCCCGAAGGTACGGCGCGCAACTACTGGCGCGTGGCGCGTGCCATGTTCGCCGCCGGGTTTCGACCTGGCGAGTTGATTCACAACAGTTTCAGCTACCACTTCGTGCCGGCCGGCTCGATGATGGAAACCGGTGCCCATGCACTGGGTTGCACGGTGTTTCCGGCCGGCACCGGCCAGACCGAACAGCAGGTCCAGGCCATGGCCGAACTGCGGCCAGCCGGTTATTGCGGCACTCCCAGTTTCCTCAAGATCATTGTCGAGAAGGCTGCGTCCATGGGCGTGGCCTTGCCCAGCGTGACCAAGGCGCTGTTTGGCGGAGAGGCGTTCCCGCCCAGTCTGCGCGACTGGTTTACGGCGCGCGGCATTGCGGGCTACCAGTGTTTTGCCACCGCCGACCTGGGGTTGATCGCCTACGAGACCTCGGCACGCGAAGGCCTGGTCGTCGACGAGTCGGTGCTGGTCGAAATCGTGCGGCCGGGCACCGGTGATCCGGTGGCCGACGGTGAAGTGGGCGAACTGGTGGTGACCAGCCTGAGCCCGGTGTATCCGCTGATACGTTTTGGTACCGGCGACCTGAGTGCGGTACTGCCGGGCCCATGTCCGACCGGGCGCACCAACCAACGCATCAAGGGTTGGCTGGGCCGGGCCGACCAGACCACCAAGGTGCGCGGCATGTTCGTCCACCCGGGGCAGGTTCATGCCATCACCCGGCGATTCCCCGAAGTGGTCAAGGCGCGATTGGTGGTCAGTGGCGAGATGGCCAATGACGCCATGACCTTGCGCGTGGAGACGCAATGCAGCGGACCGGACAGCCTGATCGAAAAAATCGGCATGGCCATCCGCGAAGTGACCAAGTTGCGCGGCGATGTCGAACTGGTGTTGCCCGGCAGTCTGCCCAACGACGGCAAGGTGATCGAGGACGCGCGAAGCTACAAATGAGGTGCCCGATGGCAACCAAAACTGACCCTGCGACTAAGAGGGAATCGGTAGTTTCCTCGATTGCGGATTTCTCCAGTCTCACTTGATAAAAAATGCCGTAGCATATATAGTAAATATATACAACAGGAGGCGATCATGAGTGAAAGTTTGTTACTCAAATTTAAAAGCAGAGACACGACTGCGGGGGTCACGCGAAGGACTCTCAAGGTTGTCGCTGAGAGCTTGGGCTTGAGTGAGACCATGGTGGTGCACCACGCTTTGGCGGCGTTGGCCAAGGATGTCTTGCCGTCGTACGAAATGGACGATGGACCCTTGAGCAAGAAAGATATTGCCTGGGTTCAATCTGCAGCAAACGAAAAATTGCCTAAAGGCGAACTCGTTAGCTTCAAATCGCTGGTGTGAGGCCGCACTGTGTGGCCAGCACCCGAACCAGGGGATATCGTTTGGTGTCGTTTTCCTGAAAAACCAAAGAACCAACCTGGTCCGAAAGTTCGCCCGGCGCTAGTCATAGCGGTCGGTCAAAGGATAGACGGTTGCTTTGTGATTGCCGCCTATGGAACGTCCCAAAAACTGAAGCGAATTTACCCAGGTGAATTTGCCATCAAAAAAAATGGGAGTTTGGAGTCCTACCGGGCGGCGGGCTTGTCGTATGACACCAAATTTGATTTGAACAACTTTGTCGTCCTGCCTTGGGGAATGGATTTTTTTGAAACGGCTCTTGGGCCTCGAATCAAGAAATCTCCCAGGCTTGGCGCCCTTCAGGGTATTGCGATAGTGAGCTTCTACGCGGCTGCAGCCCATGCCCAATTGGGGCAAAGGGTATCAATCGCTAAAGAGGACAACAATCTGTCATGAAAATAGGCCCGATTTCACGCAAGTGATCGGGCCACAGGCCTTTTTGCATGTGCTTCACGCTAGACTGACACTTTCTTTCCAAACCACTATTCCCATCCTCCTATGAAACGACTTCTCGCCATTGCCTTGGCCGCGGCCTCCCTGGCAGCCAGCGCGCAGACCTTTCCCGGTTCCAAACCGATCTCCATCGTCGTGCCGTTCGCGGCTGGCGGCCCGACCGATCTGGTTGCCCGCCAATTGGGCGAAGCCATGCGCAAGGCCATGGGGGGGAACGCCAACTTCGTCGTTGAAAACGCGGCCGGAGCCGGCGGAACGATCGGAGCAACCAAGGTGGCGCGGGCCACACCTGACGGCCATACGCTGTTGTTGTTCCATATCGGCATGGCCTCCACGCCGACGCTGTACAAGAAAATCGCTTACAAGCCGCTGGAGGACTTTGAGTACCTGGGCATGGTCAACGAAGTGCCGATGACGCTGATCGGCAAGCCGCAACTGCCGGCCAATACCTACCGTGACTTCGAGAACTACATCCGGGCCAACGCCGGCAAGCTGAACATCGCCCATGCCGGTCTGGGTTCCGCCTCGCACCTGTGCAGCCTGATGTGGCAGTCGGCGGTCAAGGCCAAGGAGGCGATGACGACGATTCCGTTCGGCGGCACCGGCCCGGCCATGAACGCCTTGCTGGGCGGACAGGTCGATCTGATGTGCGACCAGACAACCAATACGACCGCACAGATCGAGGGCGGAAGAGTCAAGGCGTTCGCCGTCACGACGGCCAAGCCGCTGAGCAGCCACAAGATCCTGAAGGATTACCCAACCCTGCAGGAAATGGGTCTCAAGGGCTTCGATCTGACGGTCTGGCACGGTTTGTATGCCCCCAAGGGGACCCCGCCGGCGGTGACCAAGCAGCTCAACGACGCGCTCAAACTGGCGCTGAAGGATCCTGACTTCATCAAGAAGCAGGAAGCCCTGGGTGCGTTGATCGTCACCGACGGCCGGCTTGAGCCCGCTGCGCACAAGGCCTTCGTGGCAGCCGAGATCGCCAAACTCAAGCCGGTCATCGAGGCGGCCGGGCAGTTTGCCGACTGACGACTTGGCCGCTCCACCCCTTCGGGTGGTGGACTCGATCACCGAACTGCAGCCGGCGGATGCCGGCTGCATTGCCGTCAGCGGCTCTCATGGCGGGGTCAGTTCCGCACGCTATGCGATCGCGGCACGACCTCTACTGAGCGTATTCAACGATGCCGGCGTCGGTCTGGAGCAGGCCGGGCTGGTGGCGCTCGATCAGTTGCAGCAGCAAGGCTTGGCGGCCTGCACCGTTTCACACATGACGGCGCGTATCGGCGATGCAGGGAGCACGCTGTCCACTGGAGTCGTGAGCCATTGCAATGCCTACGCGGCAGACCAGGGTGTGGCGGCGGGGCAGAGCTGCAGGCAGGCGCTGGAGCGGTTTTTACATCCGCATTGAGGGGTATGGCGGGGCGGGGCGGAGGTCTGTTGCGCAAGGCGGACAGCCGGACATCCGGACAGCCTCTGAAGTGTTGGTGCCAGAGCAAAAATTGCTGCGCAATTTATTGGTCTGGCACACAAGGTTTCAAAATTTTGGGGACAGAGCTCGCTCACTTCACCGGAGCCGGCGTATGCCGGCTACGCAAGTAGCTCGGTCTGTCCCGCAAGGTCAGACAGCCGGACTTCCGACAAAGTGTTGGGGACAGAGCTCGCTCACTTCGTGTAGCTCGGTCTGTCCCGCAAGGTCAGACAGCCGGACTTCCGACAAAGTGTTGGGGACAGAGCTCGCTCACTTTGTGTAGCTCGGTCTGTCCCGCAAGGTCAGACAGCCGGACTTCCGACAAAGTGTTGGGGACAGAGCTCGCTCACTTCGTGTAGCTCGGTCTGTCCCGCAAGGTCTCAGAATGTTGGGGACAGAGCTCGCTCACTTTGTGTAGCTCGGTCTGTCCCGCAAGGTATCAGGTTCCCCAAACAATCTCCTTATCTGCCTGATGGCAGCGCTTGAGCATGTCGATGAAGGGTGCTGCGCGCTGGCGCAGTGTGACCCGGTCGGCGGCTGGCACATCCTTGTCTGCGTCGGCACCGGCCGCACCGTCGGTGGTCGACGGGGATTTTGCCTGGGCGACGGCCTTTTCCAGCGCTTCGATCGCGGCCGGCATCTGCTCGGGCAGGATGATGCCCTTGGGGCCGGAGTCCTTGCCGATGATCTGCAGGATGCGCTCGCCATTGCCCTGCAACAGGATCAGGTCGCCCGCGGCCTTGGATTTGAATTTGTACAACATATCGGTGACCGTTGACGGCCAGGTTCGGTGGGCAGCCCGCAAGCGTCGCGGGCCAGGGTCTCACACGTACATGTAGGCACGCGTGAACGGATAGGGCGATTGTGCGCCGGGTGGCTCGTCGAAGGTGTTGTCTTCGGCAGGGCGTGACGCCAGCATCTGGTGCAGGGACAACCAGCCACGTTCGAAACTCATGGCGCTGCCGGCCAGGTAAAGGCGATAGGCGCGCAACACGCGCTCGGCCTGGGCCTGCGTGCTGCCATTCGCGCGCAGTGCCAGCAGTGCGGCGCCCAGTTGCGCCTCTAGCCGATCCGACCAGGCCCATAGGGTCCGGCCGTAGTGGGGCCGCAGGTTTTCGGTGTCGAGCGTCTCCAGTCCGGCCGCGGCGCTTTCGTGCAGCAGTTGGCTGACATGCAGCAACTCGCCGCCTGGAAAGACGTATTTCTCGATGAAGTTGCCAATGCCCGCGCCCAACTGCCCGGCCTGCGGACTGGCAGCGGTGATGCCGTGGTTGAGTACCAGGCCACCAGGCACCAGCAAGTCGCGGATCTTGCGGAAATAGGCGCCCAGATTGGCCTGGCCGACATGTTCGATCATGCCCACGGACGACACCTTGTCGTACGCTGGCAACACCGGCAGGTCGCGGTAGTCGCACAGCAGCACCCGCACCCGCGACTCCAGGCCCTTGGCGGCGATCAGTCGCGAAACATGGGCATGCTGGTTCTTCGACAAGGTGATGCCGGTGGCGTCCACGCCGTAGTGTTCGGCCGCCCACATCAGCAGCGCACCCCAGCCCGCACCGATGTCCAGGAACCGCTCACCCGGACGCAGCATCAGCTTGCGGCAGATATGGTCGAGTTTGGCCTCCTGGGCCTGGGTCAGGGTCATCGCGGGGCTGGTGAAATAGGCGCAGGAATAGACGCGTTTGGGATCCAGCCACAAGGCGTAGAAGTCATCGCTGACGTCGTAGTGGAACTGCACTTGTGCCGCGTCGCGCGCGATGGAGTGGAATGCGGCCGAGCGCGTGCGCCGCCAGATGCGCTGCCACAGGCTGCTGCGCCCGGGCACCGGCGATGCGGGCAGCAGGCGGGCTGCGATCTCCATCACATCGCGCATCGCGCCGTCGATGCGGATGCGGTCTTCGACGAAACCCTCCGCGATCTTGCCGATCTCGCCGGTGGCCAGCAAGGCCACGGCCGGCCAGCGCGAGAACTCCAGCGTGACGTCGGCGGGGCGCTGACCCAGCACCTGACCACCGGGCAGACGCAAGCTCAGGGGGATGTTCAGCCGCGCGAGCCGCAACTCGGCGCGTCGGATCAGCTGTTCCATGACGGCAAATTTTCCCCTTGTTGGGCGATTCGTCAACTGTCGGGCCGGGCGCGCTCTTTCCGGGTCGACCTGCAGCGTGTCTGTCAACGTGTCAGTGTGTCTTGACAGTATTTGGTTTAGGCGTAAACTATTTTCCCATGAATATCTTGTGCATTGGTGGTGGTCCGGCAGGCCTGTATTTCAGTCTGCTGATGAAACAGCAGGATCCATCGCGTCGCGTCGTGGTGGTGGAGCGCAACAAGCCGTTCGATACGTTCGGCTGGGGTGTGGTGTTGTCGGACCAGACGCTGGACAACCTGCGCCAGGCCGATCCGACCACTGGTCGCTTGATCGGCGACGCGCTGAACCACTGGGACGACATCGAGGTGTTCTACAAGGGCCGCAGTGTGCGCTCTGGTGGTCACGGGTTTTGCGGCATCGGGCGCAAGCACTTGCTCAATATCCTGCAAGAGCGTTGTCTGCAGGTGGGTGTCGAACTGGTTTTCGAAAAGGATGTGGCCGACGACCAGGCGCTGGCCATCGAGTACCAGGCCGACCTGGTGATCGCCTGTGACGGACTTAACAGCCGCATCCGCACCCGATATGCCGATGTGTTCCAGCCGGACATCGACACCCGCATTTGCCGTTTTGTCTGGCTTGGCACGCACAAGACTTTCGATGCATTTACCTTTGCGTTCGAGCAGACCGAGCATGGCTGGTTTCAGGCCCACGCCTACAAGTTCGACGACAAGACCTCGACCTTCATCGTCGAGACGCCGCAAGAGGTCTGGCAGGCGCACGGGCTGCAGGACATGGAGCCGGACCAGGCCGTGGCCTTTTGCGAGCGCCTGTTCGCCCGCTACCTGGACGGTCATGCGCTGCTTAACAATGCCACCCATCTGCGCGGCTCGGCCAACTGGATCCGCTTTCCGCGCGTGATGTGCAAGACCTGGGTGCACCATGTGCAACTGCCACAGGGCAGGGTGCCGGTCGTATTGATGGGCGATGCGGCGCACACCGCGCACTTCTCGATTGGCAGCGGCACCAAACTCGCGCTCGAGGATGCGATCGACCTGGCCCGCATGTTTGCCCAGGCCGGTGAGAGCCCCGACATGGACGCGGTGTTGCAACAGTACCAGGACCTGCGCAGTGTGGAGGTGCTCAAGATCCAGAATGCCGCGCGCAACTCGACCGAATGGTTCGAGAACGTGGACCGCTACACGGCCATGCCGATCGAGCAGTTTGCCTATTCGCTGCTGACGCGTTCGCAGCGCATCAGCCACGAGAACCTGCGCCTGCGCGATGCGCGCTGGGTAGGCGGATTCGAATCCTGGATGGCGCAGCATCTGCCGCGTCCGGACGGCAGCGACGCGCCGGACGCCGCGGCACTGCCACCTGGCGACGCGGCAGACCTGCCGCCGATGCTGCTGCCTTTGCAGGTGCGTGGCGCCCGACTGAAAAATCGCATTGTGGTCTCGCCGATGGCCACCTATAGCGCGGTCGACGGCGAGGTGCAGGATTTTCATCTGGTCCACCTGGGTGCGCGTGCGTTAGGCGGTGCCGCGCTGGTGATGGTCGAGATGACCAGTCCGACGCCCGAGGGGCGCATCACCCCGGGATGCACCGGCCTGTGGAACGATGCGCAGGCGGCGGGCTTGCGCCGCATCGTCGAGTTCACGCATGGCCAGAGCACTGCGCTGATTGGCCTGCAGTTGGGCCATAGCGGCCCCAAGGGCTCGACCCAGGTCGGCTGGGAGCAGACCGATGAGCCGCTGCCGCCAGGCAGCGCGCATGCCAATTGGCCGCTGCTCGCTGCCAGCCCGGTTGCCTATGGTGCGCAAAACCAGACGCCGGTGGCCATGACCCGCGCCGACATGGACCAGTTGCGCGATGCCTTCGTGGCGGCCACACAGCGTGCACAGGCGGCCGGGTTCGACTGGCTGGAGCTCCATTGCGCGCACGGTTATCTGCTGGCCAGCTTCCTCAGCCCGCTTACCAATCAGCGTGAAGACGCCTTTGGCGGAGCCGGCAGTGCGGGCCTGCAGAATCGGTGCCGCTATCCGTTGGAGGTGTTCACCGCGATGCGTGCGGCCTGGCCCCAAGACAAGCCCATGAGCGTGCGCATCTCGGCCCACGACTGGGCGCCCGGCGGCAACACGGCCGACGACGCGGTTCAGATCGCACGGCTGTTCAAGCAGGCCGGTTGCGATGTGATCGACGTATCGTCGGGCCAGACCACACGCGACGCGAAGCCGGTGTATGGGCGTATGTACCAGACGCCATTTGCCGATCGCATCCGCAACGAGGTCGGCATTCGCACCATGGCGGTGGGCGCGATCACCCAGGCCGATCAGGTCAACAGCATCATCGCGTCCGGTCGTGCCGATTTGTGTGCGCTCGCCCGGCCCCATCTGGCCGATTCCGCCTGGACGCTGCACGAGACCGCCGCGTTGCAGTCGCGCCAGGTCGAATGGCCGCGCCAGTATCTTGCCGGCCGTGACCAGATGTACCGCGAAGTCGGTAAGTTGCAGCAGGCCGCCGGTGGCGACAGCGCGCTGGCCGCTGCCGACGCCGCCGCCAAGGCGCAGGGGTTCTGAGCATGGACAAGGAAGCGCGGCTGGCCGGCACCGCCGCCGCCGAACATCCGCAGGCCCTGCGCCTGTGGCTGCGTCTGCTGACCTGCACCCAGCTCGTCGAGACGCGGATCCGCGGCGAGCTGCGCGACGGTTTCTCAATGACGCTGCCACGCTTTGACCTGATGGCCCAGCTCGAACGCGCGCCCGACGGATTGAAGATGAACGAGTTGTCGCGCCGCATGATGGTCACCGGTGGCAATGTCACCGGCATCACCGACCAGTTGGTGCAGGAGAATCTGGTCGAGCGGGTGCAGGTGCCCGGCGACCGGCGTGCCTATTGCGTGCGCCTCACGCCCAAGGGCCGCACCGAATTCGCCGAGATGGCCCATGCACACGAAGCCTGGGTGGTCGACGCCTTCCAGGCGCTCAGTGAACGCGAACAAGAAACTTTGCACCGGCTGCTGGGCAAGGTCAAGCAGCACAGCCAAACCCGCAACAAGGACACGTCATGAAACATTACATCGGTGCCGACAACCCCATGCGCAGCCGCTTCGAGGCCACGGCGCCCTATCAGGCGCGACACTTCGACTGGTCGTTCCACGAGGGCGTGGGCACCATCTCGCTTAGCCGACCCGAGCGCAAGAACCCGCTCACCTTCGACTCATATGCCGAGCTCGGCGCGTTGTTCGACAGCCTGCGCCGCAGCGTCGATGTCAAGGCGGTGGTGGTCACCGGCTCCGGCGGCAACTTCTGCTCGGGCGGCGATGTGCACGAGATCATCGGCCCGCTCACCAAGATGGCTATGCCCGAGCTGCTGGAGTTCACCCGCATGACTGGCGACCTGGTCAAGACCATGCGCAACTGTCCGCAACCGGTGATCGGCGCGATCGATGGCATCTGCGCCGGTGCCGGCGCCATGATGGCGCTGGCCTGCGACCTGCGCTATGGCACGGCGGCAACGCGCACCGCCTTTCTGTTCTCGCGGGTGGGACTGGCCGGCGCCGACATGGGCGCCTGTGCCTTGTTGCCCCGGGTGATCGGCCAGGGTCGGGCCAGCGAGTTGCTGTTCAGCGGCCGCGCCATGACGGCGCAGGAAGGCCTGTCGTGGGGCTTCTTCAATGCGCTGGTGGAGCCGGCCGGACTGCTGGCGCACGCGCAGGCGTTTGCCGCCGAGCTGGCCGCCGGTCCGACGTTTGCGCACAGCATGACCAAGACCATGCTGCAGCAGGAATGGGCGATGACGATCGAGCAGGCGGTCGAGGCCGAGGCGCAGGCGCAGGCGATCTGCATGCAGACACAGGATTTTTCCCGTGCCTACGAGGCATTCGCCGCCAAGGCCAAACCCGTGTTTGCGGGGAACTGAGCCATGTCGGCACCCACCGCGCAATACGCGCTGCCCTTCTTCGATTCCTCGCACCAGGTGCTGGCCGAGCGGCTCGCCGCCTGGGCGCCGACACAACAGGTCGACGAGTCCGACGACCGCGCGGCCTGCCGGACGTGGGTGCGCCTGCTCGGCGATGCTGGCTGGTTGCGCTATTGCGTGCCGCAGGCCTTTGGCGGCGCGCTGGAGCGACTAGATTCGCGCGCGCTGGTGATCCTGCGCGAGACGCTGGCCTTTCACTCGCCATTGGCCGATTTCTCGTTCGCGATGCAGGGGCTGGGCAGCGGTGCCATCACGCTGGCCGGTACGGCACAGCAGCAGGCGCACTATCTGCCAGCCGTGGCGCGGGGCGACAAGATTGCCGCCTTTGCGCTCAGTGAACCCGATGCCGGATCGGATGTGGGCGGCATGACGACGCGCGCGCGCGATGACGGCGCTGACGTCGTACTCGACGGTGTCAAGACCTGGATCAGCAACGGCGGCATCGCCGACTATTACTGTGTGTTCGCCAAGACCGACATGGCCAAGGGCACGCGCGGTATCACCGCCTACATCGTCGATGCCGACCGGCCAGGGCTGGACGACTCCGAGCAGTTGCATGTGATGGCGCCCCATCCGCTGGCCACCCTGCGTTTTGATGGCTGCCGCATTCCGGCCAGCGCGCAACTCGGTGAGCGCGACGCCGGCTTCAAGCTTGCGATGCAGACGCTGGACATCTTCCGCGCCTCGGTGGCCGCAGCAGCGCTGGGCATGGCGCGGCGCGCCTTGTATGAGGCGGTGCAGCATGCGCACAGCCGCGCCATGTTCGGCCAGCATCTGGGTGACTTCCAGCTCACCCAGGCCCGGCTGGGCGACATGGCGGCGTTGCTCGATGCAGCAGCCTTGCTGACCTACCGCGCCGCGTGGCTGCGCGACTGTGTCGGTACCGCTACCGCGCAGCAGGCGCAGGCCTATACCGCGCAGGCCGCGATGGCCAAGATGGTGGCCACAGAGAATGCACAAAAGGTGATCGACATGGCGCTGCAGATGCACGGCGGCTCCGGTGTGCAGGTCGGCAACAAGGTGGAAAGCCTGTACCGCGACATTCGCGCACTGCGCATCTACGAAGGCGCGACCGAGGTGCAGCAACTCATCATCGGCAAATCGGTATTGAAAGGAGCAGCCCAATGACCTCCGCCCAGTTGGATCGGTTTGTTCATGCGCGACTGCCTGCGCAGGCGCAGATGCCGGAGCTGCGTTTCGATCGGCCGGAGCTGCATTTTCCCGAGCAGCTCAACTGGGTCGAGGAACTGCTGGACAAGGCGCCGGCCAAGGGATACGGCGCGCTGCCTATGTTGCGATCGGACAGCCTGACGCTGACCTACATACAGGCCCGGGAGCAGGTCGATCGCATTGCCCATGTGCTGGTTCAGGACCTGGGCTTGTTGCCGGGTAACCGGGTGCTGCTGCGAGGCGGCAACTCGGTGATGATGGCGCTGGGCATGCTGGCCGTCATGAAGGCCGGTCTGGTGGCGGTGGCGACGATGCCGCTGCTGCGCGCCAAGGAGTTGGGCGACATCATCGACAGGGCGCAACCGGTGGCCGCGTTGTGCGACGCCAGTCTGCTGCAGGAGTTGACACTGGCGCAGGCCCAGCACCCGGTGCTGGCGACCATCGTTGGTTTCAATGCGCCCGATGGCGCGAATGCAGCCGATACCCTGGAGGCGCGTTGCGCCCGCATGGTGGGCAGCTTCCCCGCCTGCCCCACGGCGGGAACCGACATCGCATTGCTGGCATTCACGTCCGGTACCACGGGCAAGCCCAAGGCCGCCGTGCATACCCATCGCGATGTGCTGGCGGCCTGTGAGACCTGGCCACGCCATGTGTTGCGCGCCACGCCCGACGATGTCGTCATGGGCTCGCCGCCGCTGGCATTCACGTTTGGCCTTGGCGGCATGCTGGTGTTTCCGATGTGGGCGGGGGCGTCGGTGTACTTTCCTTCGATCGCCTATACGCCCGAGGCCATGGCGCGTCTGATGTTCGATGCGGGAGCGACGATCTGCTACACCGCCCCGACCTTCTATCGCCAGATGGCACCGCATTTGCAGACGCTGGTGGAGCAGCGCGGCCGTCCGCCGCTGCGCATCTGCGTCAGCGCCGGCGAAGCCTTGCCTGACGCCACGCGCCAGATGTGGAGGGAGGCCAGCGGCATCGAGATCCTGGACGGCATCGGTGCTACCGAGATGTTCCATATCTTCGTGTCGTCGCCGCCGGACCAGGTGCGATACGGCGCCATCGGCAAGGTGGTTCCGGGTTATACGGCCAAGGTGGTGGACGACGATGGCGTCGAGGTGCCGCTGGGCACGGTCGGCAAGCTGGCGGTGATCGGCCCGACCGGCTGCAAATACCTGGACGATGGGCGTCAGACGACCTACGTGCGTGACGGCTGGAACTACCCCGGTGACGCGTTCCTGCAGGACGCGGACGGCTACCTGTTCTACCAGGCGCGAACCGATGACATGATCATCACCTCGGGCTACAACGTCGGCGCGCCGGAGGTCGAGGATGCTTTGCTCCAACACGAAGCCGTGGCCGAATGCGCCGTGGTGGGTCTGCCGGACGCACAGCGCGGCATGCGCATCAAGGCGTTCTGCGTGCTCAAACCCGGATTTCCGATCGATGTGGCCATGGCCAAGCAATTGCAAGACCATGTGAAGGCGACCATCGCACCGTACAAGTATCCGCGCGAAGTCGAGTTCGTGGCCACGTTGCCGCGCACCGAAACCGGCAAATTGCAACGTTTCAAATTGAAGGTCACACCATGAAGTTTCTGCAACCGCCCGGATGGGCGCCAGCCAAGGGTTATGCCAATGGCGTTGCCGCGCGGGGAACCCAGGTATTCGTCGGCGGCCAGATCGGCTGGAATGCGCAGCAGCAGTTCGAGTCCGACGACTTCATTGCCCAGACCGCACAGGCGCTGCGCAACATCGTGGCCGTGCTCAAGGAAGCCGGGGCGGACCCGTCGCACATGGTGCGCATGACCTGGTACATCGTCGATCGGGTCGAGTACAACGCCCGCCTCAAGGAGCTGGGCGCGGTCTACCGCGAGGTCATCGGGCGCCATTATCCGGCCATGACCTGCGTACAGGTGGCGGCCCTGGTCGAGCAACGGGCCAAGGTCGAGATTGAGGTCACGGCGGTGCTGCCCGAATGACGCAGTCCAGGCGCTTGCCCGCCAGCAGGATCCTCGTCACCGGCGGCTCGGGTGCGGTGGGTCGATATGTGGTGGACGAGCTGCTCGAGCATGGCTACCAGGTGGGCGTGCTGGACCTGGTCGCGCCCAAGCGGGCCGAGCCGGCCTTTCACACGGTCGACATACTGGATCTGGAGGCGGTGACCCGCGCCATGGATGGCTACGACGCGGTAGTGCACGTGGCCGGCATTCCGCACCCTTTGAACGATCCGGCAAAGCGGGTGTTCGACGTCAACGTCAACGGCACTTTCAACGCGCTGCAGGCCGCGGCGCGGCACGGAATTTCGCGTTTCGTCATGACCTCGAGCGAGTCGACGCTGGGTTTTGCCTTTGCGACCCATGAGATGGCGCCTTTGTACGCACCAGTCGATGAGCAACATCCCAATCGTCCCCAGGATCCATACGGCCTGAGCAAGGTGGTCTGCGAGCAGATCTGCCAGAGCTATAGCGCGCGTTATGGCATGCAGACGGTTTGTCTGCGCGCGCCATGGATCTGGTTGCCTGAAGACGCCCAGCGCGACTTCTACCGCACGCTGGTGAGCGACCACGCGCTCTGGTACAAGAATTTATGGGCCTTTGTCGACGCGCGCGACGTGGCCACAGCCCATCGACTGGCGCTCGAGACGCCACTGACCGCGCAGCACGAAGCCTTCTTCATCACCGCAGAGCACAACTGGACCGGACAGGATTCCCGTGCCTTGCTGGAGCGCCACTATGCCGGCGTGACTGTCAGTGCCGCAGGACTGGAGGGCGCGCAGTCATTGATCAGCCATGCCAAAGCCACGCGGCTGCTGGGCTACCGGCCACGCTACGGCGTCGCAGATACGCTCGGCTGAGCGCTGACGGGGCGGGCTGATCGGCACGGCTTCGCGCGTGGGGCTCAGGTCGGCATCAGCGCCTGGCAGTTCCAGCATTGCTCGAACCCGCCCTCGACCAATTCGCCGCACTGGCACAACCAGCGCCGCTGCGGCACGTGTTGCAGATGGTGTAGCAACTCGCGCGCCCGGGTTTCCTGCTCTACGTGCCGGATCCACACTTCGGGCAGGCACTGATCGGGCGGCAGCTCGCCGGCCACACCAACCAGGAACTGGCGCTGCACGCTGGCCTTTATGCCCTCGTTGGTCAGGGCGTCGGCCCACAAGGTGGCAATGGCAAGGTTGGGGGCTTGGGTCAGGCGCAGCATCTACCTGCAGCATAAGCTTTTGCGACGCATCTGGCCAACGACGGTCCTGCGCTTACGGTTCTTGCTGTCGGCCCGCATCCCGCACAATCCGGTCATGGCGTTCGGTATGGTTGACTATTTCAGGGCCCGCGGTCGGGCGGGAGCGGCGTGCCGCTGGGCGCTGCGCGCCATGCTGGGCCTGGCGACTCTGGGCCTGTTGACGGGTTGTGCCGACACCCGCTACTACTGGCAATCGGTCAGTGGCCATCTGCAGCTGATGCAGGCATCGCGGCCGGTGGAGCAATGGCTGTCGGACCCGCAGACCCCTGCGCCATTGCGCGAGCGGCTGGAGCTGGCCCAGCGCATGCGCGCCTTTGCGGTGACCGAACTGGCGCTGCCGGACAACGCGAGCTACCACCGCTATGCCGATCTGCGCCGCAACGCCGTGGTGTGGAATGTGGTGGCCGCGCCGCCCTTGTCGCTGACACTCAAGACCTGGTGCTTCCCGGTGCTCGGCTGTGTGTCGTATCGCGGCTACTTTGACGAGGCGCAGGCCCGGCGCGAGGCCAGCGCGCTGCAGGCGCAGGGCATGGAGGTCAGTGTTTATGGCGTGCCGGCGTATTCGACGCTGGGCTGGATGAACTGGGCCGGCGGCGACCCGTTGCTGAACACCTTCATCCACTATCCCGAGGGTGAGCTGGCGCGGCTGCTGTTCCATGAACTGGCGCATCAGGTGCTGTATGCGCGCGACGACACCATGTTCAACGAGTCGTTTGCCACCGCGGTCGAGCGCCTGGGAGGGGCGACCTGGTTGCAGCGCGAGGCGTCGGACGCGGCGCGCACGCAATATGCCGCATTTGACGCCCGCAGGCGCGCCTTTCGCGCCTTGAGCTTGTCGACCCGCGCCCGGCTGCAGCAGGTCTATGTGCAGTCCGGCAAGGCGCCAGAGGCGGATTTGCTGGCCCGCAAGCAGGCGGTGATGCAGGCGTTTCGCGACCAGTACGCCGAACTCAAGCAGCAGTGGGGCGGCTTTGCGGGATACGACCGCTGGGTCGCGGATGCGAACAACGCCAGCCTGGGTGCGCAGGGTGCCTACGACGACCTGGTGCCGCAGTTCGAAGCCCTGTTCGTGCGCGAGGGGCGCGACTGGCCGGCGTTTTATCATGCGGTCAGGCGCATCGCCGACCTGCCGTTGGATGCGCGCAAGAAGGCGCTGGCAACGCCGGGCCCATAACCGGAATCGGAGAAGAATATCGTGGCAGATCTGCACATCGAGCGCAAACATACGCTGGGGCTGGTACAGGCGCGCAAGGTCGCGTTCAACTGGGCTGAGCAGGTCGAAACCGACCTGGGCATGCAATGCATCTATGAGGAAGGGCGCACTTCCGACCGGGTCACCTTCAGCCGCTCCGGGGTCAAGGGCGAATTGCAGGTGACCAAGGACAAATTCGAGCTCGATGCCAAGCTCGGCTTTCTGATCGGCGCCTTCAAGGACCGGATCGAGACCGAGATCACCGACATGCTGAACCGGTTGGTTCCGGCCGCCGGTGCCAAGCCCAAGGTGGCGGCGGCGAAGAAAGCTGCGAAAAAGTCATGACATTGCCCGTGGGAGCGCTCGCCGGCCTGCGCGTACTGGAGCTTGGCCAACTCATCGCCGGGCCGTTTGCCGCCAAGACGCTGGCCGATTTCGGCGCCGATGTGATCAAGATCGAGGCGCCGCCGGACCCAAGGGACACGTCGCGCGGCGGCGGCGATCCGTTGCGCCAATGGCGTCTGATCAAGGACGGCACGTCGGTGTGGTGGCAGGTGCAGTCGCGCAACAAGCGCTCGGTGGCGCTGGACCTGCGCCAGGTCGAGGCTCAGGACATTGTGCGCAAGCTTGCGGCGCAGGCCGACGTGGTGATCGAGAACTTCCGTCCGGGTGCGATGGAGGGCTGGGGCCTGGGCCCAAAGGTGTTGCAGGCGGCCAATCCGGCACTGATCATGCTGCGCATCAGCGGCTATGGCCAGACCGGCCCTTACCGCGACAGGCCGGGTTTTGGCGTGGTGGCAGAAGCCATGGGCGGCCTGCGCCACCTGACCGGCGAGCCGGGCCGCGTGCCGGTGCGGGTAGGCGTGAGCATCGGCGACACGCTGGCATCTCTGCACGGGGTGATCGGCATCCTGATGGCCTTGCAGCATCGGCACAAGAGCGTCAGTGCCGAAGCGCCCAAGGGCGTGGGCCAGGTCATCGACGTGGCCTTGTACGAGGCGGTCTTCAACTGCATGGAAAGCCTGCTGCCCGAATACAGCGTGTTCGGCGCGGTGCGTGGCCCGTCGGGCAGCGCCTTGCCGGGTATTGCGCCGACCAATGCCTACCAGTGCCAGGACGGCTCCTACGCCATCATCGCCGGCAATGGCGACAGCATCTTCAAACGCCTGATGCAGGCGATCGGGCGTGACGATCTGGCAAGTGATCCTGCGCTGGACGACAACGCCGGACGCGTGGCCCGGGTGCAGGAGATCGACGCAGCGATCGGCGCCTGGGCGGCCACGCTGTCAGCGGAGCAGGTGTTGCTGGCGCTGGAGAAGGCGGCCGTTCCGGCGGGGCGAATCTACACCATTGCCGACATCGCCGCCGATCCACACTATGCGGCGCGGGATATGTTGGCGCAGGTCCGGCTGGGCGACGGGACGCCGGTTACGGTGCCCGGTTTTGTGCCCAAGCTGTCGTTGACGCCGGGCCGTCACCGGCGCAATGCCCCGAGTCTGGGCCAGGACACGGTGGCGGTGCTGCGTGAGGTCGGGCTGACCGAGGCGCAGATCGAGGCCTTGCGCGCGCGCGGTGTGGTCAGCGGCGAGATGCCGCCGACCTGATTAGCTCAACCCAGGTCAGCTCAGTTCGGCGATCAGGTCGATGTATTGCTGCATCGCGTCGTCCTGCGTCGTTCCCTTGAAGCCATTCCAGGCGTCCCATTTGGCGCGACCCACCATGTCGGAGAAGCCGGGTTTCTTGTCGGTGATGTCGCCCAGGCTGCCCTGCTTGTAGAGCGCGTAGATCTTGAGCATCGTCGCGTTGTCGGGACGCTCGCTCAGGTTCTTCGAATTGGCGGCGGCGGCTTCAAACTTCTTTTTCAGGTCGGCCATGGTGTTGCTCCGTTGACAGGTGAAGCCGACATCTTAAGGCCCAGTTTGCCGACACAATAGACTCGGGTCAGCAGCCCTTGCTTTTTTGGGCCGGCGATGACCCTGGCGATCAAGGAGACAGAACGCATGGTTACCCGAATCACGAACGACCGTTCGCCCCGGCGCGTCAGCAAAGTTGTGGCGCCGGCCGTGCGGCGTACGCGCAAGAACGCGAGCGAGGCCGCGCGCAGCGTGCGCGACAACGTGAGCAGTGCCATTGGCGGCACGCTGGGCCTTCGCGGCGAGCGCATGAGCAAGGTCGATACCGCCTGGCTGCGCATGGATTGCGAGGCCAACCTGATGATGATTGTCGGGGTCTGGGTGCTCAAGCCGGGCATACGCCGGGCAGACCTGTGCCAGCGCATTTCTGAGAGGCTGCTCAAGTACCCGCGCTTTTGCCAGCGTGTGGAGCAGGACGCGGCCGGTGCAACCTGGGTGCATGACGACGACTTCGCTATTGATCGCCATGTGGTGAGCGAGACGCTGGCGCGCATGCCGCGCGGGCGCGAACAGGAGGCCTTGCAGGGGCGCCTGGGCGAACTGGCCATGACGCCGCTGGACATGGCGCACCCGTTGTGGCAATTCCACCTGGTTGAGGATTACCAGGGCGGTTCGGCCATGATGGTGCGCATCCACCATTGCATTGCCGACGGCATTGCGCTGATTTCCGTGACGCAGTCGCTGGTCGACGGCGGCGCTGCGCCGCCGCAGCGCAAGCGGCTTACCCCGACATCACACGACGGCCGCCATGGGGCGCAGGATTGGCTGGCCGACACACTGGTCAGGCCCTTCACTGAGTTGGCGGTCAAGGCGCTGGGCAGCGCCGGCACCGGCGTGGCGAATGCCTTCGATCTGCTGGCCGACCCGCAAAAGGGCATGGAAAAAGGCGTCGCCGGTGGCGCGGACATGGCGCGGATGGCTCTGCAACTGGTACGCGATGCCGCTGCGCTGGCGCTGATGGCCGACGATTCACCCACCCGTCTCAAAGGCACGCCTGCCAACCGCAAGCGGGTGGCCTGGTGTGATCCGATACCGCTGGAAGAAGTCAAGGCGGTGAGCAAGGCCTTGAACTGCTCGATCAACGACGTCCTGCTCAGCTGTGTCGCCGGGGCCATCGGCGCCTACCTGCACGGCAAGGGCGACACGATCGCGGGCAAGGAGATCCGTGCCATGGTGCCGGTCAATCTGCGGCCGATGGAAGATGCCTACAAGCTGGGCAACCGCTTCGGCCTGGCACCGGTGGTTTTGCCGATTGGTCTGGACAATCCGGTTGAGAGGGTGTACGAGGTTCGCCGGCGCATGGCACAGCTCAAGGGCAGCACGCAGCCCTTGCTGGCCTTCGGGCTGCTGGCCGTGGCCGGGCTGCTGATCAAGCCGGCCCAGGACGCCATGCTGGGCCTGTTCGCGCGCAAGACCACGGCGGTGATGACCAATGTGCCGGGGCCGCGCGAGAAGTTGCAGTTTCTGGGTTCCACGCTGGAGCAAAGCCTGTTCTGGGTGCCACAAAGCGGCAATGTCGGGCTGGGCGTGTCGATTTTGAGTTACGGCGGCGGTGTTCAGTTCGGTGTCATCACCGATATCGGACTGTGCCCCGATCCGCAAAAGATCATCGATGGCTTCGAGCCCGAATTCGCCAAGTTGTCGTTGTTGACGCTGATGCTGCCCTGGGGGGAGTGAGGGGTGCGTCGGCGTCGGGCGCGGTCGACCTCAGGTCGATTGGCCCGGCGACGCATGGCTGTAGGCGTCGACCAGCGTCATCAGGTGCTGGCGTTGCGCCGGCTCCAGGTAGGGTACGAGAAGATTGAGCACATGGTGCGCACCGCGCAGCAAGGCGCTTTGCGCGCTTTCGGGCTCCAGCGCATGGCGCGGGTCACGCGTGTATTCGAAGCTCAGCCAGTAAGTCAGCACCACCACCATGCTGGTGGCCGTGGGCTCGGCTTCGCGCGAGTCGATGCGAACCGCCCCCGATCGGCTCATGCCGTCGAGCATGGCCCGGATCGAACGCGTCTTGTTCTTGAGCATGGTTTGCACGTGGGTTTCCAGGCGGCGGTTTTTCGACAGCAGGTCGTTCAGGTCGCGGTACAGGAAGCGGTATTGCCAGATCAGCTCGAACAGGCTGTGCATGAAGAACCAGGCGTCTTCGACATCGCGCACGCCGTCGCTCGCGTTGAGCAGTTCATTGAGTGCGGTCTCGAAACGATCGAACAGCGAATTGATCAGTTCGTCCTTGGCCGGGTAGTGGTAGTAGAGATTGCCCGGGCTGATGTTGAGCTCGGCCGAGATCAGCGTCGTCGATACATTGGGCTCGCCGAAGCGGTTGAACAACTCGAGCGTCACCTCGAGGATGCGTTCGGCGGTGCGGCGTGGGGCTTTCTTGGCCATGATGGTGTTCAGGTGTTGGCCCGCTCAAGCGCGACCATGTGTCCCATATCGTCCATCAAGTCCTGCAGCGACGCAATGGCCCGGCCCACACGGGACGCCTTGCGCACCGGCGCGCACAGGTGCACCCGAGGATCGTCGAGCGCGGCATGGTTGACGGTGATGCCGTGGCGTGAGAGTTTGGCCGACAGACCGGTCTTGGTCGAGCGCAGCATCTGGCGTGTCTGCTGGAACGCGTGTTCGGCCAGGTGGCGGCGCTGCCGGTAGCTGAAGGTGTTGGCCAGATACAGCTCGGGGTCGCGATGGTCGGGTTCGATCAGCACGATGTCGGTGTCAGGGTAGGCCCGCTCGTAGTGCTTCATGCCCAGCTCCATGCGCGAGTGGATCATGGAACGGAAGGTCTGGCTCAGCACCGAGGGCAGGCCGCCTTCGACGATGCGCGGAATACGGCGCTTCGCGGGGGCCAGACCGCTTTGCATCACGCGGGGCGTCAGCGGCGCGCTGGAGTCGAACGGCACCAGCGGGTTCAGGCACAACATCAGGTCGACACCCTGGTCCATCGCCACCGAGGCATGCAAGGTCTTTTTCAGTGCGCCGTCAACGTAGTACTGGTCGTCGATTTCCACGGGCGGGTAGAGACCGGGCAGGGCCGAGCTGGCTTGCACCGCCTTTGAGATCGGCACATGGTCCCAGCCGGGGCTGCCGAACGGGGCGGCCTCGCCGGTGTCCAGGTTGGTGGCCACCAGAGTGAGCCGGGTCTTGAGCTGGCGGAAATCGTTGGTGCAGCCTTCGCGGCCGAAAAGCCGCGCCAGCTGGGTGTCAATGCTGCGATTGGAGAAGACGCCGGTGGGCAGTCCGGCACCGAGGTGTTCGAGCACCTGGGTCAGCGACTTGCGTCCGACCGTGAGTTGCCAGGCCGCGCCCGCCAGCAGGCCGGGCCACATGATGCCGCGGCGCAAGAATTCGTCGAGCGCCGGCTTCATCAGCCAGGAAGGGTTGAAGTCGCCGCCATCCAGTGGGTCGTTTTCGATGAAGGCGGCGCAAAGTTCGCGTGCGGAAATGCCGTTGGCCAGTCCGGCCGCGATGAAGCCACCGGCCGACACGCCGACATAGTGGGACAGCCGGTTCAGGTCCAGCCCGACCAGGGATTGTTCGAGCGCACACAGGGCGCCGATCTCGTAGATTGCGCCGAGCGGGCCGCCGCCGGCCAGTGCCAGCGCAATGCGCGGCGACTGCACAGTGGCGGCCCGGCGTCGGGGGCGCGCTTCGCGTGTCGTCGTCAACTCAATCGGCCGCCGGCTTGCCGGCGGCTACGCTGCGTTTGGCGGGTGTGCGGCGTACCGCTTTGGTGGCCTTCTTGGTTGCCGCTTTTTTGGCGGGCGCCGGGGTTTTGGCCGCCGAGAGCTTCTGCACGCTCTGGTTCAAGGCGTCAATACGCGCGATCAGTGCGCTGACATCCTTGGCCGACGGCACACCCAGCTTGTTCAAGGCCTTGGCGACGCGCTCCTCGAAGATGTTCTCGAGTTTGTCCCAATGGCCGGATGCCTTGGATGAAATGTCGGTTGCCATGTTCGTCATGCGACTGGTGGCTTCGGTGATGCGCTCTTCTGCGGCGGCCTGGGTCTTGCGCTGCAGCGACGTGCCTTCCTTGACCAGGGCCTCGAAAGCGCGGCTGCCTTCGGCTTGCGCCTTGGAGAAGGCACCCAGACCGGCCTGCCAGATCTGTTGCGCCGAGTCTTTGATCGAACTGGCCAGCGCCGCGTCGTCTTGTTCGGCTGCATGGTTCTTGGTGGCAGATTTGCCGGTCTTGTGAAGTTTGGTGACCATTGCGGGTGTCTCCTTGCGCAAGCGCGGGTGGGGTCGCCAGTAGGCGATCAACGTTTGACTGTACGAACAGTGCATGCGGTGGTGTAGATGCGTGCCACTAATTCGCGCATTGTCTGATTCCGTGGACCGGGGGTAATTGCTGAATGCCAGCGCTCGGCTTTTCGGCAAGAATGGTCCGGATGGCCATTCAACAGAACCAATAGGGGAAATTCATGCAGTATTTCGTGACCGGTGCGACCGGCTTTATTGGCAAGCGGCTGGTCGCCAAGCTGCTTGCGCGCAAGGGTTCAGTGGTGCATTTCCTGATTCGCAAGGAGAGTGAGTCCAAGGTCAAGGCGCTGCGTGAGTTCTGGGGTGTTAGTGCCGCCAGGGTGGTGCCGGTGTTCGGCGACCTGACTGCGAAGAAGCTCGGCATTACCTCGGACGTGGTCAAGGCGCTCAAGGGCAAGATCGACCATTTCTACCATCTGGCCGCTGTCTACGACCTGGCGGCGGACGAGCAGACCCAGGTGGCCGTCAATATCGACGGCACGCGCAATACGGTGGAACTGGCCAAGGCTATTGATGCCGGGCACTTTCACCATGTCAGCTCCATCGCCGCAGCGGGTTTGTATGAAGGTGTGTTCCGCGAAGACATGTTCGAGGAGGCCGAGAACTACGAGCATCCGTATTTCATGACCAAGCACGAGAGCGAAAAAATCGTGCGCCAGGAATGCAAGCTGCCCTGGTCGGTGTTTCGCCCGGCCATGGTGGTGGGGGACAGCACGACCGGCGAGATGGACAAGATTGACGGCCCGTACTATTTCTTCAAGCTGATCCAGCGCATGCGCCAGTTGCTGCCGCCGTGGATGCCGTCGATCGGACTCGAAGGCGGGCGCATCAACATCGTTCCGGTCGATTTTGTTGTCGACGCGCTTGACACGATCAGCCACAAGAGCGGCATCGCGAAGAAGTGTTTTCATCTGGTGGACCCTGAGGGTTACCGGGTCGGTGACGTGCTCGACATCTTCAGCAAGGCGGCGCATGCGCCCAAGATGAACCTGTTCGTCAACGCTGCATTGCTCGGCTTCATTCCGCGCAGCGTGACCAAGGGTCTGATGGCGCTGGCGCCGGTGCGCCGGGTGCGCAATGCGGTGTTGCAAGACCTGGGCCTGCCCGAGGACATGCTGACCTTCGTCAACTACCCGACCCGCTTCGACTGCCGCGAGACGCTGGCTGCGCTCAAGGGCAGCGGCATTGAATGCCCGAATCTGAAAGACTACGCGTGGCGTGTCTGGGACTATTGGGAGCGCCATCTCGATCCCGACCTGCATATCGACCGATCCCTGCGCGGCACGGTGGGAGGCAAGGTGGTGCTGGTCACCGGCGGTTCATCGGGCATCGGCCTGGCGACGGCGCACAAGTTTGCCGAAGCCGGTGCTACCACCATCATCTGCGGGCGCGATGCCGACAAGCTTGAGGAGGCGTGCCAGGAAGCCAAGGCGAAAGGCTACAGCTTTATCGCGTATCCGGTCGATATCGCCGACATGGCCGACTGCGACCGGTTCACCAAGTTGCTGCACGACAAGCACGGCGGCGTCGACTTCCTGATCAACAACGCGGGGCGCTCCATCCGCCGTGCCATCGAATCGAGTTACGACCGGTTCCATGATTACGAACGCACGATGCAGCTCAACTATTTCGGCTGCCTTCGTGTCACCATGGGCGTCCTGCCGACCATGGCGACCAAGAAGAAGGGCCACGTGGTCAACATCAGCTCGATCGGCGTGTTGACCAATGCGCCGAGGTTCTCGGCCTATGTGGCGTCCAAGGCCGCACTGGATGCCTGGACGCGCTGCGCATCGAGCGAGTTCGCCGACCAGGGCATATCCTTCACCACTATCAACATGCCGCTGGTGCGCACACCGATGATCGCGCCCACCGGCCTGTACAACAACGTGCCGACCTTGTCACCGGAAGAAGCGGCCGACATGGTGGCCCAGGCCTGCATCTTCAAGCCGGTGCGTATCGCCACCCGGCTGGGCATCACCGGCCAGATCCTGCACGCCCTGCTGCCGCGCGTAGCGCAGATCGCGATGAACACCAGTTTTCGCATGTTCCCGGATTCCAGCGCGTCCAAGGGGGCGAAGCCTGGCGACAAGCCGGCGAAGCAGCAGCTGTCGGCCGAGGCGGTGGCGATGCAGCAGATGATGAGGGGGATACACTTCTGATCGGGCCGAAGTGGCACATTGCAGGGCACCTTAGGGTGCCCTTTCTGTTGGTGCAAAGTCCGAATGGGATAATTCTCCCCAATCGCAACCGCCATAACATCGCCGATCACACGTGGTTCTGAGCGGCCGGCTATCGTGTTCGAACCTGATCGACGTCGTCGTCTACCTTGCGTATGCCCAACGGGCGAGCGCCTATTGATGAAATTCATCCTTGCCCTTCGTGCCCGCCTTCGTGGTGTGCACGCAGACCACTTTGCAATCGCCCGAAGCATGGCCTGGATCGTGCTGTTTGTGTTGTTGGCTGCGCTGGCGCGTGTCGCACGGGAAATGGCGATCGCGTATCGGTATGGCGTAGGAGCGGAGGTCGACGCTTACCTGTTTGTTTTTAACCTGGTGACCTGGCCCGTTGGTATCTGGTTGAGCGTTTTGACGGTCGTGCTGGTTCCGTTGGCGGTCCGTGATCAACATGACCCATCGAGTCGCGGTTCCGGTTTTCGTGCGGAAGTCCTTGGTCTTACGTTATTGCTGGGGATGGGGTTGGCGCTGCTGGCATGGATCGCATTACCTTGGCTTCTGCGGTCGTCGTGGACTGGATTGCCGACGCATTCATTGAGGCTGGCGCTGGACATGGTGCCCGGCATGGTGTTGCTTGCCCCAATGGGGGTTCTCATCAGCCTGTTCTCTGTATGGATGCTTGCGGCCGGCCGGCATGTCAACACGCTTCTTGAGGGGATCCCTTCATTGGGGTTGTTGCTGGTGTTGTTGGCCGTTCCAGGTACGTCGGCGGAGCCATTGGTGTGGGGTGCCCTGGCCGGTTATCTTTGCCATCTGATCTGCCTGCTCATCCCCGCGGGATCCCGTGCACAGGTCGGGCGGCCAAGATTCACCCGCCGCGCGCAAGACTGGCCGGTGTTCTGGCAGGGTTTCGGGATCATGTTGGTCGGACAGGCGTTAATGAGCCTGACGTCCATCGTCGACCAATTTTTTGCTTCGCACATCGGCACCGGCGCAATCGCGACCCTGAGTTACGCCAATCGTATTCTCACGCTGGCCATGGCCATTGGCGCAACAGCCGTATCCAGGGCCACATTGCCGGTGTTTGCCAGGGTTCAACTGGAGCGAGAGGGCCAACTGGAGGCCGTGGCTGGTCACTGGGTTCGTCTCTTGTTCGGATTCGGACTGGCGACGACGCTTGTCGCCTGGTGGCTCGCGCCATGGATCACTAGTGCATTTTTTGAACGGGGCGCCTTTACTACCGCAGATAGTGACGCTGTGGCGCAGGTTCTACGCTACGGACTGCCACAGATGCCGTTCTATTTCGCCAGCCTGGTTCTGGTCTCGCTGCTGGTGAGTCAGCGTAAATACCGGGTCATAGCCGTTGTCTCTGGATTGAATCTATTGGTCAAGGTCATCGCCAATGTGATTCTGGTCCCTCTTGCGGGCGTGGGTGGATTGATGTTGGCCACGTCCATCATGCTGGCGGCCTCTTGTCTGCTGTTGAACACAGCGGTCAAGAGGAGGTATTGATATGTAAGGCTGCAGGTGAAGGCATGCGATAAATGGCTATATTCAGCCGCGGAGTAAGTGATGGAACAATCGAAGATCTGGGACCATTTCCAGAACCATGAAAGTACGGCAGCCGCCTTTGACAATGCGCGCCCGCGCTACGCCTATCTGGCGAAGCAAATCAAGTCGCAGATGACAGCGCTCAACATCGGCGTCGGCCGTGGTGCGCTGGAAGCGATGTTGATCGAAAAAGGCGTCATGGTGAGTTGCCTGGACCCCAGCGAAAAGAGCATTGCCCAGATTGCAGAGCGCCACGGTCTTGGCGAAAGAGCGCGGGTGGGCTTTTCACAGTCGATGCCATTTCCGGACCGGCATTTTGACGTGGTGATCATGTCTGAGGTGCTGGAGCATTTGTCGGACGAGATCCTGGCGCCGACCTTGGATGAAGTTCTGCGGGTGCTTAAGACCGACGGTCGTTTTATTGGCACGGTACCTGCGAATGAAGTCTTGCAGGACAACCAGGCGATTTGCCCCCATTGTGGGGAAGACTTCCATCGCTGGGGGCATGTGCAGAGTTTCTCGTCGGAGCGCATGGGTCGTCTGCTGTCTGCACATGGCTTTTCGATTATCAGAAATGATGTGCGTGCTTTTCCCGATTGGCGCCGGCGAGGTATCGCCAGTTTCGCCAAGAGCCTGGTTCGCCATGTCTTGGGCCGGTTTGGCTCGCCGATTGCCAGTCCCAACCTCTATTTCGAAGGCCGTCGGGTCCAAACTTGATGTTTCGCAGCATTCGAGAGCGGGCCGGCGCTAGAACTGCAGGCGTGACAGCGCTGCCGTTGAGTACTCTATTGGCTAGTATGTGCGTGCCCGCGGCGGACCGTTGATCTGAGTCATGCGGATTCTGTTTTTGACGTCTTCCATGCACGCGGGCGGGGCTGAGCGCGTTGCGAGCACGTTGGCCAATGCGTGGGCGCAGCGTGGTGATGACGTCACGCTGATGCCGACATTCTCTGGTGGCGGTACATGCTTCTATCCCCTTTCGGAGAAGGTCAAACTTGTCTTTCTGGCCAACCTGCTTCCCGCCCGGATCGGTGCATCGACTGGCAAACTGGTGCGCTTGCGGGGGCTGCGTCGCTTCATGGTGTCCCATCGTCCGGATGTGGTGGTTTCTTTCCTTTCCAATGTGAATGTTGCGGCAGTCGTGGCCTCCTTTGGTTTGCATATACCCTTGATCGTTTGCGAGCGAGTCGACCCATTCGCGACGCAGGACATCGGCTGGCCTCTGCGAACGGCCTGCCGGCTTGCTTATCCGCTGGCAGACGCATTGATGGTGCAGACGCATGCCGTTGCGCGACGTTATGCATCGACACGATGGTTGTTGCCGCCAGTGCGGGTCATACCGAATCCTGTGCCAGGCGAATTGCTGGAGTTTCGGCGAGTTGGTCGGACCGATGGCGGGAAGATCCTGGTCGCTGTTGGCCGGCTGGTCGAGCAAAAACAGTTCGACAAATTGATACGTTGTTTTGCCGGCCTGGCAAAGGAGTATTGGAATTGGACCCTTCGCATTGCCGGCGAGGGTCATTTGCGCCCGGCTCTGGAAAAGCAAGTCGCGGCGCTGGGCATGGGCCAACGGATCGAGCTGATGGGGCAGGTACAGGATGTTGGTGGATTTCTGGCCCAGGCCGACGCCTTCGTGCTGACATCGGCGTTCGAGGGTTTTCCCAATGCTCTGCTCGAGGCCATGGCCAGCGGATTGCCCTGCGTGTGTTTTGATTGCCCCAGTGGGCCACGCGAAATGAGTCTGGATGGCGAGGTGGCTTTGTTGGTGCCGCTCAATGACGAATCTGCACTGACCCAGGCCCTGGCCCAGGTCATGGGGGACAGCGCCCTGCGGATGTCCCTGGGGCGGCTGGCACAGGACTCCATCGCGCAGAGATACTCCCTGGCGACGGTGTTGTCACTGTGGGATGCACTGTTTGACAAGTTGAAAATTGATCGTCGTAGCTTAGTAAGTTGAAAGGACCCAGATGGTTGACAGTCACCGGGCGGAAGTTCTGCGTCGGACGCGATTCGAGTTTGGTGCCAATTGGTCACGATTCCTGGGTGTTCTCAATGAGCAGCGCATTGCGCAGGCCGAGGAATCCCTGCGCGCATACCTTGGAGTCAGCGATTTATCTGGCCAGCGCTTTCTCGACGCAGGAAGTGGCTCCGGCCTGTTCAGCCTGGCCGCACGCCGACTGGGTGCGACGGTCCATTCATTCGATTTCGACCCGCAGTCGGTCGCCTGTACGCGCGAGCTCAGAAACCGCTATTTCCCGGATGACAATCAATGGGTAGTCGAGGAAGCGTCGGTGCTGGATCGGGAGTATCTGGCAAATCTGGGCACCTTTGATGTTGTCTACAGCTGGGGCGTCTTGCACCATACCGGCGCCATGTGGCAGGCGTTGGACAACGTGGCCGGCTTGCCTGCAACCCATGGCCGGCTGTTCATCGCCATCTACAACGACCAGGGGTGGATCAGCCAATATTGGCTCAAGGTCAAGCAGGTCTATGCGCGCAACGTCATGTTGCGCTGGCTGGTGCTGTTGGGGCATGCCCCCTATTTGTTCGGGGTGAGGTTTCTGGTGCGCGCGGCTACCGGGCGGCTCAATCTGGAGCGTGGCATGTCCTTGTGGTACGACATGATCGACTGGGTCGGGGGGTATCCATTTGAGGTCGCGCGGCCCGAAGAAATTTTTGACTTCTACCGTGATCGCGGCTTGTTTCTGACCCGATTGAAAACCAATGCCGGACGACACGGCTGCAACGAGTTCGTGTTTTCCAGAGCCGCGCCTTCGGACGGTGCGACGGATCACGCGCCAAATGACGTCAGATAGAACCCCATTGCCATGTGTGGATTGACAGGATACCTGGGGTCGGCCGCAGGCCAGGACCCGACGCAGTTGCTCATGCGAATGGGCAACACCATCATCAGCCGCGGGCCTGATTCGAGTGGGGTCTGGAGCGACGTCGACGCGGGCATCGGCTTGTCGCACCGGCGCCTGGCGATTGTGGATCTGACCGAGGCCGGTCACCAGCCCATGCTGTCGGCGTCGGGGCGGTATGTGTTTGCCTTCAACGGCGAGATATATAACCACACCAAGTTGCGGGCCGAACTCGACCGCGAGGTCGCAACGCCGTGGCGCGGGCATTCGGATACCGAAACCTTGCTCGCCTGCATGGAGGCCTGGGGTGTAGGCAAGGCACTTGAACGCGCGGTTGGCATGTTTGCTTTTGCGTTGTGGGACCGGCAATTGCGTACGCTGACGCTGGGCCGCGACCGGCTGGGCGAGAAGCCGCTGTATTACGGTTGGCAGGGTGCTGGCGACAATGCCGTGTTCCTGTTCGGCTCCGAGCTCAAGGCGCTGAAGGCGCATCCGGCTTTCCGGGCGCCGGTCGACCGCAATGCACTGGCCTTGATGATGCGGCACAACGCTATTGCCGCGCCGTATTCGATCTACGAAGGAATTTGCAAGCTGACGCCGGGGTCGACACTGACGGTTTCCATGCAGGCGCGCACGACTGTGCCGCAACGTTTCTGGGACGTGCGCGATGTGGTCGCCGACGGCCTGGCGAATCCGTTCCAGGGCTCCGAAGGTGACGCGGTGAACGCGCTGGAAAAGTTATTGATGGAGTCGGTGGGCCAGCAGATGCTGGCGGACGTACCGCTGGGCGCCTTCCTGTCCGGCGGTGTTGACTCGTCGGCCATCGTCGCGATGATGCAGGCCCAGGCCAGCCGACCGGTGCGTACCTTCACGATCGGCTTTGACGAGGCGGCTTACAACGAGGCCGTGCACGCCAAGGCGGTCGCGCGTCACCTGGGTACCGATCACACCGAACTGTATGTTTCGCCGCAACAGGCACTGGATGTCATTCCGCGCTTGCCGGCACTGTATTGCGAGCCGTTCTCGGACTCGTCGCAGATCCCGACCTTTCTGGTGAGCCAGCTGGCGCGCCAGCAGGTGACGGTGTCCTTGTCCGGCGATGCGGGTGATGAGCTGTTTGGTGGTTACACGCGTTATCTGATCGGCCAGCGCATGTGGGGCAAATTGTCTCGGCTACCGGCGCCTGTGCGCGGTGCCATGGCCAAACTGATCCTGGCCGTGCCGCCTGCTGCCTGGAGCACCATGTTCAGACCCGTGCGCGGACTGCTGCCGGGCGCCTTGTCGCAAGGCCATGTCGGCGACAAGTTGCATAAGGGCGCAGCGGTGCTGGGCGCACAAACGCCGGTGGAGCTGTACCAGATGCTCGTCAGCCACTGGACCCCTGCGGACAACCTGGTGCTGGGGGCGACCGAGCCCCCCACGGTATTGAGCGACCGGTCGCAGCAGGCCCATACGGATAACTTCGTGCACCAGATGATGGCGCTGGACCTGCAGACCTATTTGACCGACGACATTCTGGTCAAGGTAGACCGCGCCGCCATGGGCGTAAGCCTGGAGACCCGCGTGCCACTGCTCGATCACCGCCTGGTCGAGTTCGCCTGGACCCTGCCGCTGGACATCAAGATGAGGGCCGGCGTGGGCAAGTGGCCGCTGCGCCAGGTACTCTACAAATACGTACCCAAGGAACTCATCGAGCGGTCCAAGATGGGCTTCGGCGTGCCGATCGACACCTGGTTGCGCGGGCCGCTACGCGACTGGGCCGAAAACCTGCTGTCCGAGACCCGCTTGCGCCAGGACGGATACTTCAACCCGCAGCCGGTGCGCCAGAAGTGGGACGAGCACCTGTCCGGGTCACGCAACTGGTCGTACTACTTGTGGGATGTGTTGATGTTTCAGGCTTGGTTGGATGCGCAGTAAATTGCAGCCGGAGGTCAGACCTGCCCGGTTTCTTCGTCCCAACTCGGCGCTGCTCAAGAACGCAGCATCATCTTCATGATCGCCGACTCAGACCTGCAACTGAGTTCGGGACATCGCCTTATGTCGTATGCGTCAATAGAGAGCACCCGTGAGCGGATATAGAGCCGTGCATTGCGAAATCCTGCATATCATCATCGGCCTTAACGTTGGGGGCGCGGAGTTGATGCTCAAGCGTTTGATCGAAGCCCATCAAGACAACCCCAATTACCGCCATTCAGTGATTTCGCTCACGCGTGTCGGTAAAGTCGGTGTTCAGTTGCAGGAAATGGGCGTTGAGGTGCAAGCATTGGGTATGTGCTCGACCCTGGATATTCCTCGTGTGCTTTGGCAATTGGTGCGGATGATTCGCGCAGGCCGCCCTGATATTGTTCAAACGTGGATGTATCACGCTGATCTGTTGGGGGGCTTGGCAGCACGTCTGGCCGGAAATCGTAATGTGATCTGGGGTATTCGGACCACTGAAGTAAAAGCGGGCGTCTCGCGTGCCACTGCGGTGGTCAGACAGGCGTGTGCATGGCTGTCTTGGTGGGTGCCGCTCAGCATTATGTGTGCTGCCGAAGCTTCGCGCCGGGCGCATGTTGCGGTGGGCTACTGCGCGGCTCGCATTGTGGTGGTGCCCAACGGCTTTGATCTGCCGCGCTTGGTGGCAACTGCAGATCAGCGAACCGCGTTGCGCGCGCAGTGCGGGTTTGGTGTGAATGATGTCGTGGTTGGCAGTTTGGGGCGGTTTAATCCAGACAAGGATCAAGAGAATTTTGTGTGTGCAGCGGGGCTGCTGGCGCAGCAGGATGCGCAGCTGCGGTTTTTAATGGTTGGCTGTGACCTGGACGTTGGCAATGCCGAACTCGCCGGCTGGCTTGCTCAAACGGACCATGCCAATCGTTTTGTGTTGTTGGGCGAACGTGCCGATGTGCCCGTTTGCCTGGCGGCGATGGATATTTTTTGCTTGTCGTCCCGTACCGAAGGTTTTCCCAATGTGGTGGGCGAAGCCATGGCGATGGGCTTGCCCTGTGTAGTCACCGATGTTGGCGATGCGGCCATGCTGGTGGCGGACGCCGGTGTGGTCGTGCCCAAGGAAGATTCTGTTGCCCTTGCGCAAGGGCTCTTGCGGGTACTGAATATGACACCTGACGTGCGTAAACAGTTGGGGCAGAAAGCCAAAGCGCGTGTATGTGCAGAATTTACGATGGAGCGTGCACGTGAGCGTTTTGAGGCACTTTATGCTCATGTCGTTGGAAAAGGCGGCCGTTGATGTGTGGATTTGTTGGTTTCATGGGTGGTGAAGTGACCTCGTATGGGTAGTTGGGTGATGAAACCATGCTAAAGCGCATGGCCGATACGATTACGTATCGCGGGCCAGATGGCGCGGGGTATTGGTGTGATGTGAATGACAGGGTTGGTTTTGGTCATTGACGTTTGTCGGTTGTCGATCTTTCGCTTGCCGGTCATCAGCCCATGCAGTCGGCCAGCGGCCGATACATGATTGCATTCAACGGCGAAATGTATAACCATCTGTTGTTGCGCCAAGCGCTGGAGGCTACCGGGCAGGCTCCGGCCTGGCGTGGCCATTCCGATACCGAATCGCTGCTGGCTGGCTTTGATGCATGGGGTATCCAGGGCATGGTGGAGCGAGCTATCGGCATGTTTGCATTTGCCGTGTGGGACAGGCAAACCAGCACGCTGACGCTTGGGCGAGATCGCCTTGGTGAAAAGCCGCTTTATTACGGTTGGCAGGGGCGGGGTAACGATGCCGTCTTTTTGTTCGGCTCTGAATTAAAGGCATTGCGGGCACATCCGGCTTTTGAAAACAACATCAACCGCGGTGCGCTGAGCCTGCAACTGCGACACAACTACATTCCAGCGCCGTATTCCATATACGAGGGGATTGCCAAATTGCCGCCCGGTAGTTTGCTCACGGTATCACTGCGCCAGCGCGAGCCGAAGGTGTGGGCGTATTGGTCTGGCGCGCAAGTGGCCGAGTTTGGCGTGGCCAATGCATTTGTGGGCAGCGCTGACCAGGCGGTGGACGAGTTGGAGGTGCTGCTCAAGGACGCGGTGCGCCAACAGATGATGGCCGATGTGCCGCTGGGGGCATTTTTGTCGGGCGGAGTCGATTCTTCCGCGGTAGTGGCTCTCATGCAGGCGCAGTCATCGCGACCGGTGAAAACGTTCACCATCGGGTTTGACGAAGAGGGTTACAACGAGGCAGTGCATGCCAAGGCGGTGGCCAGACACTTGGGGACGGACCATACCGAGCTGTATGTCACGGCTGCGCAAGCTTGTGCCGTGATTCCGCGTTTACCCACTTTGTACGACGAGCCGTTTTCAGACTCGTCGCAAATCCCTACCTTTTTGGTGTCGCAACTCGCCCGGCAGCATGTCACGGTGTCGCTTTCCGGCGATGCGGGCGATGAGCTGTTTTGCGGCTACAACCGCTACCAGATGACGGCAAATCTCTGGCGCAAGCTTGCTGCTGTGCCGCTGCCTTTGCGCAAACTGGCCGCGCGGGGGCTGACCAGCATTTCGCCTCAGTCGTGGAATAGGCTGGCAGGTGCCTTAGCTGGCTTCATGCCTAGATCGGCACGGTTTGCGAATGTGGGGGACAAGCTGCACAAGGGCGCGGGAGTGTTGGCAAGCCAATCAGCCGATGCTTTGTATCTTGGCCTGGTATCGCATTGGCATGACCCGGCATCGGTAGTCATCGGTGGGCATGAGCCGCCCACCTTGCTGACTGGCAATGTGCCGGCCCTTAATGGGCTTGATGATGTGCAGCGCATGATGGCGCTGGATATGCTGACCTATCTTCCGGATGACATTTTGACCAAGGTGGACCGGGCCGCAATGGGCGTTTCGCTGGAAACGCGCGTGCCGTTTCTGGATCATCGGGTGGTGGAGTTTGCGTGGAGTCTTCCACAATCCATGAAGTTGCGCGATGGGCAAACGAAGTGGGCGTTGCGGCAGGTGTTGTACCGGCATGTGCCCCAAGCGCTGATCGAGCGGCCCAAGATGGGCTTTGGTGTGCCGATTGACAGCTGGCTGCGTGGGCCGCTACGCGAGTGGGCCGAGGACCTATTGAGCGAAACGCGCCTCAAGCGCGAGGGCTTTTTCAACCCCGCGCCCATTCGCCAAAAGTGGGCCGAGCATCTGAGCGGGCAGCGCAACTGGCAGTACCACCTGTGGGATGTGCTGATGTTTCAGGCGTGGCTGGAAAGCCAGTAGCAAGCTTGGTATACTTTCTTTCATCCCGCCCTTGGCAGTACGCCGTCCATCCATCCAGGACTCGCCGAACCCTTGGGCGTTTTTGTTTTTGGGGGGTGACATGCCAACAGCCATATTGATAGACGGCGCTTATTTCATCAAGCGTTTCAGGGCCATAGAACCGCACAACGCCTACAACGCTGAGCGGGCGGCTGATTGTGTTTTTCGGTGGGCGGCGGCTCATTTGTCTAGCCCGCCTACCAATGGCGGCACTGGCAGTAACGCAGCGCGCAGGCAAAGTCGGCGTGACCTGTACCGGGTTTTTTTTTACGATTGCCCGCCACTGGAAAAGAAGCTTCACAACCCCATCTCCAAACGTTCTGTCGATTTTTCGAAGTCAGATGAAGCAATCTTCCGCTTGAGTTTGCATCAGCGCTTGTTGTCCAAGCGTAAGTTGGCCTTGCGCTTAGGTCATTTGTCAACCGACACACCGTGGACCATAAAATCCCGAAAGATCGTAGAGTTGTTGGCGGGCAAGACGACATTTGAAGCCTTGGAGCCCGATGATGTGATGCCGGGCGTGAGGCAAAAAGGCGTCGATATGCGCATTGGTGTGGATGTGGCCTCGCTGGCTTTCAAGAAGCAGGTTGACCAGATTGTCCTGATTGCAGGCGACGCTGATTTTGTGCCAGCCGCAAAACTGGCACGACGCGAGGGCATTGACTTCGTGCTGGACCCGATGTGGCGCTCGATACCTCAAAGCTTGATGGAGCACATTGATGGTTTGCGATCCACCTGCCCCAAGCCGACGCCAAGGTCTGGGTTGATCGCGCATTAAGCCTGTGGGATATGTTGATGTTCCCGTCTTGGCTGAAGGCGAATTGCGCATGAGCCCGACGCTTCTGTTTGTGGTCAATGTAGACTGGTTTTTCTTGTCGCACCGCCTGCCAATCGCGCTGGAAGCCATGCGGCAGGGTTACCAGGTACACATCGCCACGGGCCTGACTGACAAGCAGGGTGAGCTGCAGCGCAACGGCTTGGTGGTACACCCGTTGGCGCTGGATCGCAGCAGCGCGGGTTTGGGCAACGCATGGCGCACCATGGTGCAGTTGTGGCGGATATTCAGGGCCGTGCGGCCTGATCTGGTGCACCTGGTTACCATCAAGCCGGTGTTGCTGGGCGGGTTGGTGGCGCGGCTGGCCGGGGTGCCGGCGGTGGTGGCGGCCGTGTCAGGCCTTGGGTTTGTTTTTGTGGCGAAGGGCGTTAAGGCTTCTGCAAGACGCTGGTTGGTTGGCGGTTTGTACCGTTTGGCGCTGGGGCACCACAACCTGAAAGTGATTTTTCAAAACCCCGATGACCGGGCCAGCTTGGCTAGACTTGCACATTTACCACGCCGCAAGGTGGCCATGATTCGTGGGTCTGGTGTTGACCTGACTCAATACGGCGTGATGCCGACGCCGCCAGGTATGCCGGTGGTTGTGCTGGCCGCGCGCTTGCTTGCAGACAAGGGCGTGCTGGAGTTTGTGCAGGCTGCTCGCCTGTTGAGGCAGCGCGGTTGTAATGCCCGGTTCGTCTTGGTGGGCACGGTGGATACGGCTAACCCGACCAGCTTCACAGATGCTGACGTAACAGCCTGGGTGCATGATGGTGTGGTGGAGTGGTGGGGCCATCGTGCAGATATGCCGCAGGTGTTGGCGGCTACGCAGTTGGTGGTGTTGCCTTCATACCGCGAGGGGCTGCCCAAGATATTGATTGAGGCGGCAGCCTGTGGGCGCGCCGTGGTCACCACCGATGTGCCCGGTTGCCGCGATGCCATCGACCCTGGCATCACCGGCGTCTTGGTGCCGGTGCGCGATGCCGCGGCTTTGGCCAATGCTATGGAAACCCTAATCGATAATCCTCTGCGCTGCCAAGCGATGGGCGACGCCGGGCGGGCCTTGGCCGAGAAGGCTTTTGATGTGCGGCAGGTTGTGGCGGCACATTTGCAGATTTACCAGGAACTGATCGGCAAATCGTGAAGGTATTGGTAACGGGAGCGAACGGTTTTGTAGGCCAGGCGGTGTTGTTACGGCTCAATGGCATGAGCGGCGTGACCGCCATAGGTAGTGTGCGCCGTGCGGCAATGTTTGCAGATGCTGGTGCACCAATTGCGACGGTGGGCGAGCTGTCAGCGCAAACTGATTGGTCAGGGGCCTTAGCTGGTGTACAGGCCGTGGTTCACACGGCTGCTCGCGTGCATGTCATGCAAGAGGCTGCAGTCGATCCGCTGGCCGAATTTCGTCGGGTCAATGTGCAAGGCACCTTGAACCTCGCCCGACAGGCAGCTGCAGCAGGTGTGCGCCGTTTTGTGTTCGTCAGTTCCATCAAGGTCAACGGCGAGGCGACACAGCCAGGGTCACGGTTCACGGCAGACGATGTGCCTGCGCCACTCGATGCCTATGGCGTTTCCAAGATGGAGGCCGAGCAGGGCTTATTGGCTTTGTCTGCACAGACGGGCATGGAGGTGGTCATCATCCGGCCACCGTTGGTCTACGGCCCCGGTGTGAAAGCCAACTTTGCCGCAATGATGCGCTGGCTGCGGCGCGGCGTGCCCTTGCCGCTGGGCGCCATTCATAACCGGCGCAGTCTGGTTGCGCTCGACAACTTGGTCGATTTGATCGTGCTTTGCCTCACGCATCCCACTGCAGCCAATCGGACCTTTTTGGTGTCCGATGGCGAGGACGTTTCTACCACCCAACTGTTGCGCCGCATGGGGCAAGCCCTTGGACGCCCGCCGCGTTTGATTCCGGTGCCGGCCAGCATTCTAAAGTTAGCGGCCGCTATGGTGGGAAAGTCGGATGTGGCGCATCGCTTGTGTGGGTCTTTGCAGGTGGATATATCCAAAACCCGGCAGCTGTTGGGCTGGACGCCGCCGCTGTCACTGGATGAAGGCTTGAAGAGGGCGGCAGAAAGAGTATGAGTTCGAAGCGAATAGTCGATTTGTTGCTGGCCTTGGCGGCAGCTGCGGTTTTGGCGGTGCCGGTATTGCTGATTGCGCTCCTGGTGCGGCTGACATCGACCGGCCCCATATTGTTCTGGTCGGACCGCGTGGGCAGATATAACGCGATATTCAGGATGCCGAAATTCCGCAGTATGCGTGTGGATACTCCGGCGGTGGCCACCCATTTATTGCAGAACCCGGACCAGTTCCTCACGTCCATCGGGGGTTTTTTGCGCAAAAGCAGTCTGGATGAATTGCCCCAGTTATGGAGCATTATCTGCGGCGACATGAGTTTTGTCGGGCCGCGGCCGGCACTGTTCAATCAGGACGATCTGGTGGCGCAGCGTACCGAGGTCGGGGTCGATGCTCTGGTGCCGGGGCTGACGGGCTGGGCTCAGATCAATGGTCGCGACGAATTGCCGATTCCCCAAAAGGTGGCGCTCGATGCCGAATATCTGCGCCGGCAGTCGTTCGGGTTCGATCTAAAAATTTTGTTCATGACTTTCCTTAAAGTGGTCCGACGCGATAACGTCACGCATTAGAATGCGCCATCAAAAAATAAAAACCACGCTTTTCAGGGTTATGTTTTCAATTCCTAAAGGATCCCCACATGAGTAATCTGATCGATATTCAAGGTCAAATCGACAAACTGCAGAAGCAGGCCAGCGATATCCGCGCGCGGGAATTCGATAAAACCGTTCGTGAGATTCTCGCGACCATGCGTGCGTTTGGCATCACCGCCAAGGATTTGCAGGCCGCGAGCGCCAAGGGAGGCAAGGTCAAGGCTGGCAAGGCGGTCAAGCAGCCGCGCGCCAAATCCGCGAAAAGTAATGCCGGCGTCACCGTGGCGCCCAAATTCCGCGGGCCCAACGGGGAGACCTGGAGCGGCCGGGGTTTGACGCCGCGTTGGCTGGCGGCGCTGGAGGCGCAGGGAAGCCGGAAGGAAGACTTTGCCATCAAGGACTGAGTCTGTCTCTGCTGCCGGAGCCGGCCTTGCCGGCGATGAGGGGTTCCGTCACAAGTTCTTGACCGGCGTCGCGTTCAGTTGGGGGTTTTGCGCCTATTTCCCGATTGGCGTGATGTACCTCAACCTGTTGCTGATGCTCACTGCACTGGCAATCTGGCCCGGTGCAAAGCAGGCACTGCTGCGCCTGCGGCAGCAGGCCGTCATGTTGCCGCTGGCGCTGTTTGTGGCGTGGACTCTGGTGGCCACGTTTTCCGGCGACTGGTTTCCTGACACCGGCACGCGCTTGTTCCATACTTTTCGGGTGGCCCTGGTGTTGTGTCTGGGCATGATGCTGACGCCGGCCCGGGCGCGCGTCGCGTTTCTGGGGTTTCTGGCCGGATCGGTCACGGCCGCCATGATCGTGGCGGCGCACCATGTATGGGGCATGCCGGACTGGGAGTTATGGGCCAGCCTGCTTGTGACACGCAACAACTTCAGCAGCGGCAACATGATCACCATGGCCACCGCTGCAGGTGCCTGTCTTGTGGTCGGGATCGGCCGTGGCGTGGGGCGCAGCACCCGATGGTTGCTGCTGGCCTTGTTTGTTGGGCTGGCGCTGACCGTGGCGCTGCATGCGGTGTCGCGCAATTCCCAGTTGCTGCTCGCCGGCTTGATGCTGGTCGCGCTGCTATACCGGTTTCGATCGGTCAAGGCCGCTGTGGGTGGTTTAGCCGCGGTCGCGTTACTGGCGGTCGTGACATGGCAGTTTTCGCCCACGACCAGCAAACGCTTTGTCGAAATGGCGTCCGACCTGCATGCGGTCGCCACGGCACACAACTACAGCACCAGCGTCGGGGTGCGTTGGCGCATGTACCAGGAGGCGGTGCAGGGTATCGGTGAGCACCCCGTGCTCGGCACCGGTCTGGGCAGCTGGTTGCCACGTTGGCGTGGGGTCTGGCAAAAAATCGGTGACTCCCAGCCGCCGGAGCTGCACGCGCAGTTTGGGGAAATCAACAACCCGCACAACGACTTCCTGCTGACCGGCATGGAGATCGGCATACCAGGCATGTTGTTGATGATGTGGATGCTCGGCGCACTCTTCTGGTCGGGGTGGCGCTCCCGATCGACGTTGGGTGGGGTGACCGTGATTTTTGCCGCATCCATCGTGGGTACGGCCCTGGTCAATGCTCCGTTGCGCGACGCTGCATTGGGCATGACCTTGCTCTGGTTGCTGGGCGTAAGCCTGGCATTGCGAGGTGATCCCGCCGATGCATGACACCCTGCTGGCGCTGCCGCGCCTGGGCAAGCAGATCGCCGTCGTTGCGCTCGATGTCGTGCTGGCTGTCGTCGCGACCTGGCTGGCCTATAGCCTGCGACTCGATGCCTTGCACTGGCCGGAGTCGGCGCAGTGGCGGGTGTACGTTCTGGCGCCGGCCATGGCCATCCCGGTGTTCATCCGGATGGGGCTTTACCGCGCCATCTTCCGCTACACCGGCCTGGACGCACTCATGGCGATTGCCAAGGCAGTGGCTATTTACGGCACGGTGCTGTTTGCATTGCTGGTCTGGCAGCGCTGGCCGGACGTGCCGCGCAGCATGGGAGTATTGCAGCCCATCATCTTTCTGCTGCTCGCGGGCGCCAGCCGGGCATTGGCGCGATTCTGGCTGGCCGGAATCGGCAGCAACCGGGTGGCGACAGAGGGGCGCGTGCTGATCTACGGTGCCGGAGAATCCGGCGTGCAGACGGCCGCGGCCATCGGCAATGCGCGGCAGTTCACGCTGGTCGGTTTTGTCGACGACGACGCGCGCAAGACTGGGCGCAGCATCAACGGCGTAACCGTCCATGCGCCGGCAAAGATCGCCGATCTGGTGCACAAGCAGGCAGTGACCGACATCCTGCTGGCCTTGCCCAGCGTCACGCGTGCCCGGCGCAACGAGATCATCGCCAGTTTGAGCACGATCCCGGTCCATATCCGCACATTGCCGGGCATGTCGGACCTGACCAGCGGCCGGGTGACCGTCAGCGATTTCAAGGAACTGGACATCGAAGACCTGCTCGGGCGTGATCCGGTCGTCTCGGAGCCTTACGTGCGCACCCGGCCGCTGGCCGGCCAGGTGGTGCTGGTCACTGGTGCCGGGGGCAGCATCGGCAGCGAACTGTGTCGCCAGATCGTGCAGCAGGAGCCGATGCGCGTGCTGCTGTTTGACCACAACGAATTCGGCCTGTACAGCATCCACCAGGAGTTGCAGACCTTGTGCAAGACCAAGCGGTTGACGGTGGAACTGGTCCCGCTGCTGGGCAGCGTTGCGAACAGTCGACGCCTGCGCGAGATCTGCCAGTCGTACCGGCCGGCCTGGGTCTACCATGCGGCAGCCTACAAGCATGTCCCCCTGGTAGAAAGCAACCCGTCCGAGGGCATTGCGAACAATGTGTTCGGAACCTTGAACGTGGCGCAGGCGGCACTGGACTCGGCTGCGGCCCATTTCGTGCTCGTCTCCACCGACAAGGCGGTGCGCCCGACCAATGTCATGGGCGCGAGCAAGCGCATGGCCGAACTGGTACTGCAGGGGCTCGCGACGCAGGATGCGGCATCAGGGACCCGGTTTTCGATGGTCCGGTTCGGCAACGTTCTTGGATCGAGTGGCAGTGTGGTGCCGCTGTTCCGTGCCCAGTTGACCGCAGGCGGGCCGCTGACGGTGACGCACCCGGACGTCACGCGTTATTTCATGACGATTCCGGAGGCGGCGCAACTGGTGCTTTACGCCGGCGCCATGGCCCAAGGCGGCGAGGTGTTTGTGCTCGACATGGGCGAGCCGGTGAAGATCATGGATCTGGCCCGGCGCATGATCGACCTGTCGGGTCTCAAGCTGCGCGACGAGCACAATCCGGACGGCGACATCGCCATCGCCATCACTGGGCTGCGCCCGGGCGAGAAGTTGTACGAAGAGCTGCTCATCGGCGACAACCCCGCGCCGACCTCGCATCCGCGCATCATGATGGCGCACGAGGAGTTCCTGGCCTGGCCGGAGCTTGAGGCCGAGCTCGGCAAGCTTCGCACTGCGGCCGATGCCGGCGACGTCGACGGCATCAAGTCGGTGTTGTCGCGCTGTGTGCATGGCTATGTCGAATCGGCGTTCGGTGGATTGAAATGATCTGCTCGCCGTGATGCTGCACAATGGACGTTCATCCATCCGCTACCTGTGTGACCATGACCGAACCATCCAAGATCGCTCTGCGCGACAAGGCCGAAATACTTGCCATGGCCTTGCCCTATATCCGCAAGTTTCATGGCAAGACCATGGTCATTAAATACGGCGGCAACGCCATGACCGACCCCGGCCTGCAGGCCGACTTCGCCGCAGACGTGGTGCTGCTCAAACTGGTCGGCATCAATCCGGTGGTGGTGCACGGTGGCGGCCCGCAGATCGAGAGCGCGCTCAAGCGTCTGGGCAAAAAGGGTGAGTTCATACAAGGCATGCGCGTCACCGATGCGGAGACCATGGAAGTGGTGGAGTGGGTGCTCGGTGGTCAGGTGCAGCAGGACATCGTCGGCCTGATCAACCAGGCCGGTGGCAAGGCGGTCGGCCTGACGGGCCGCGACGGCGCCATGATCCGGGCACGCAAGCTCAAGATGGTCGATAACCAGGACCCGACGCGCGAACACGATGTGGGCCAGGTCGGCGATATCGTCAGCATCGACCCGAGCGTGGTGCGTGCCTTGCAGGACGACGCCTTCATTCCGGTGATCACGCCGATCGGCTTTGGTGACGACAACGAGAGCTTCAACATCAATGCCGACGTCGTGGCCGGCAAGCTGGCCATGGTGCTGGCGGCCGAGAAGCTGCTGCTGCTGACCAACACCCCTGGCGTGCTCGACAAGGCAGGCAATCTACTCACCGACCTGACGGCGCGCGAGATCGACGCAATGTTTGCCGACGGAACCTTGAGCGGCGGCATGTTGCCCAAGATCGCGTCGGCACTGGATGCGGCCAAGAGTGGCGTGGCGTCGGTGCATATCATCGATGGCCGCGTGCCCCATGCGCTGCTGCTGGAGATCCTCACCGACCAGCCGTTCGGCACGATGATCCGTTCGCACTGAGCCTAGGTAATACCCTAGGGTCCGGTATGCGAGAATAAAAATTCAAACTTCTTGCCACCATGCCAGACGCACTGCCCAGCCTTAGCGCCACCGATTCGGCCAGTGATGATCCACCCGTCACGCGCAAGCGACCCAAGCCGGGTGAGCGGCGCGTTCAGATCCTGCAGGCACTGGCGGAAATGCTGGAGCAACCCGGTGTCGACCGCATCACCACCGCAGCCCTCGCGGCGCGGCTGAGTGTCAGCGAAGCCGCTCTTTATCGCCATTTCGCCAGCAAGGCGCAGATGTTCGAGGGATTGATCGAGTTCGTCGAGCAAAGCGTGTTCACACTGATCAACCAGATCACCGAACGGCCGGTCTCCGCCGGTCCGGGCGAGGCCGGTTCCGGCAAGCGTCAGGCCGCCCAGATCGCTGCGATGGTGCTGCAGTTCGCCGAGAAAAATCCCGGCATGACACGGGTGATGGTGGGCGATGCGCTGGTGTTTGAGAACGCCCGCCTGCAGCAGCGCATGAACCAGTTTTTCGACAAGATCGAGGCCATGCTCAAGCAGTCGCTGCGGCCGCTTGCCGATGACAGCGTCTCGGCCACGCCGAGCGTTGACGCGCAGGTCATGGCATCGGCACTGACGGCCTTTCTGGTGGGGCGCTTGCATCGGTATGCGCGTTCGGGCTTCAAGCGGCTCCCCTCCGAACACCTGGACGCCAGCCTGAGCTTGATGCTTTAGGCGGCTGCGGGGACAGGCTGCCCAGGGGGCAAACACCGTATTGCAGTGTGCATCGACGCCCCGCAACTCTACCGCCCCATTGAATCATGCTCCGCTCGGATCACGTCGGTTTCCTGGGTGTCCTGATACTGGACACGCGTTTCCCGCGGCCACCGGGCGACGTGGGCAATGCCGAGACCTTCGAACGCCACGGCATTTCCGTGCGTTTTGCCATCGTCAAGGGGGCATCCCCACGCAGGATCGTCCAGCAAGCCGACTCTTCTTTCGTGCAGCCATTCGTCGATGCCGCCATCGGGTTGGTGCAAGACGGCGCGACCATGATCACAACGAGTTGCGGCTTTCTGGCAAGTTATCAAGAGCTTCTGGCACAGGCCGTGCCAGTGCCGGTGTTGACGTCAAGCTTGCTGGCGTGCCGGCGTTTTGCGCACCCCGGCATCGTCACCTTTGATGCGGCGTCGCTCGGTCGCGCTATCCTGGACGTCGCGGGGGTGCCCGCGTCGACACCGGTGCAGGGCTTGCAGCCCGGATGCGAATTGCATCGACGCATCCTGGGCAACGAGACCCTGGTCGTTGCGCAGTGGCGGTCGCTGACGACCCGGCCATAGCGCCAGGTCCGGGCGGCGGCGGGTGGCGCGCTACTGCGCGTTGACCGCACACCCCACTTTGGAACCTGCGTCGACGATGGCCTGCCAGGTGTTGTCGTCCACCACGATGCCGCCTTGTTCGCGCGCCACACGCGCGGTGCGCTCGGGATCGCCGGCAATCTGCACGCCGCCCGAGCCTTCTGGCGCCGGGCTTTGCTTGAGCCAGGTAATGAACTCCGCGGCCTCATGCTCGAAGCTCGCGCGTGTGCCCAGCTTGTCCGGGTCGATCAGGATGGTCAGCATGCTGTTGAGCACCGCGGACCGGCCATCGGTCTCGCCGCGCCAGGTGGCGCCACCCGACAGCGCGCCGCCCAGCAACTCGCATGCCACCGCCATGCCGTATCCCTTGTGTTCGCCGAAGGTCATCAGCGCGCCGAACAGGCCGTTGGACTGCGGCACGACCACCACGCCGGGGTCGTTCGTGGGCTGGCCCTGGGCATCGATCAGGTAGCCGGGAGGGACCTTGCGGCCTTCGTTGTGCGCCACGCGCATCTTGCCCTGGGCCACGCGGCTGGTGGCGAAGTCGAGCACGAACGGCGGCTGGCCCTTGAGCGGAATGCCGATGCAGCAGGGGTTGGTGCCGAAGCGACCGTCGCCGCCGCCCCAGGGCGCAACGATGGGGCGGGCCATCACGTTGACGAAGTGGATGGCGACCAGCCCGTTGGCAACCGCCATCTCGCTGAAATGGCCGATGCGCCCGAGGTGGTGGGCGCTCTTGACGGTCATGATGCAGCTGCCATGCTTGCGGGCGCGCTCCATGCCCAGTGCCATGGACTGTTCGCCGATGACCTGGCCGAAACCGTGGCCGCCGTCGATGGTCAGCAAGGTGCCGGTGTCGAGCATGACCTTGGCGCTGGTGTTGGGAGACAGGCCGCCTTCGAGCACCGCGTCGACATAGCGCGGCAGCATGCCCACGCCATGCGAGTCATGGCCGCTGAGGTTGGCCAGCACCAGGTTGTGGGCGACGGCGGCGGCTTCGCCGGCCGAACTGCCGTTGGCGAGCAGGACCCGTTCGACGGTGGCGCGCAATGCGCTGGCGGAGATGGTAAGGGACATGGTGTGGGCGAAAGTAGGGTGGAGGTGGGGTTACTGCAAAGCGATCACATCACATGACGGCGCCGACCTGCCAGGGCACGAACTCGTTCTGCCCGTAGCCGTGGCGCTCGCTCTTGCTGGCATGGCCGGACGCGGTGGCCAGCACCATGTCGAAGATGCGCTGGCCCATATCGGCCACCGAGCAGCTGCCGTCGATGATCTCGCCGCAGTTGATGTCCATGTCGTCCTCCTGCTTGCGCCACAGGTTGGAGTTGGTGGACAGCTTGAGCGAGGGCGACGGTGCGCAGCCGTAGGCGGAACCCCGGCCGGTGGTGAAGCAGATCAGGTTGGCACCGCCAGCGACCTGGCCGGTAGCGCTGACCGGGTCGTAGCCGGGCGTGTCCATGTAGACGAAGCCGTGTTTGTCGACTTTTTCCGCGTATTCGTAGACCGCTTGCAGGTTGGATGTACCACCTTTGGCGACCGCGCCCAGCGACTTCTCCAGAATGGTGGTCAGGCCGCCGGCCTTGTTTCCGGGCGAGGGGTTGTTGTTCATCTCGCCGCCATTGATGGCGGTGTAGTTCTCCCACCACTTGATGCGGGCCACGAGTTTCTCGCCGATGGCCTGGTCCACGGCACGGCGCGTCAGCAGGTGTTCGGCGCCATAGATTTCGGGCGTCTCGCTCAGTATGGCGGTGCCGCCATGGGCCACCAGCAGGTCGACCGCAGCGCCCAACGCCGGATTGGCACTGATGCCCGAGTAGCCGTCGGAGCCGCCGCACTGCAGGCCGATCGTGATGTGGCTGGCATCGACCTCTTCGCGATGCGCCTTGTTGGCGTGGGGCAGCATTTCCTGAATCAGTGCGATGCCCTTGGCCACGGTCTTGCTGGTGCCGCCGCTGTCCTGGATGTTGAATACGCGCAGGGTCTCGCCTTCGCGCAGGCTGCTGGTGGCCAGCCAGGCGTTGATCTGGTTCGACTCGCAGCCCAGGCCCACCACCAGCACGGCGGCGAAGTTGGCGTGGGTCGCATAACCGGCGAGCGTGCGCTGCAGGATCTGCATTCCCGTGCCTTCGGTGTCCATGCCGCAGCCGGTACCGTGGGTCAGGGCGACCACGCCGTCGACGTTGGGAAAGTCCGCCAGCGCCTGCGGGTGGTTCTGGCGCGAGAAATGGTCGGCAATGGCCCGCGCGGCGGTGGCCGAGCAGTTCACGCTCGACAGGATGCCGATGTAGTTGCGCGTGGCAACCCGACCGTCGGCGCGCTTGTAGCCCATGAAAGTGGCCTTGCGCGGTGTGGGCACGGGCTTGACGTCGGCGCCGAACGCATAGTCGCGCGCGAAGTCGCCCTTGTCCGGTCCCATGTCGAGGTTCTGCGTGTGAATGTGCTCGCCCGGCGCGATGGCGCGGGACGCAAAACCGATGATCTGGTTGTAGCGTCGTACCGGTTCGCCTGCAGCGATGGCGCGGGTTGCGATCTTGTGGCCAGGCGGGATGATGCCGCGCACGGTAATACCCTCGACGACTGCGCCGCCCACGAGTTGGGCGCGGGCGATCAGCACGTCGTCGGCCGGGTGCAGGCGAATGAAAGGTGTCATGGTGATGGTTTCCTGGTTTGGCGTGTATGGCGCCAGCTGACGTTGAAGCGGGTGTGTGAACGATCCATGTGCTCGTGCATCGCCGCGCGCGCCAGCGCCGGATCTCGGGCGCGGATCGCCGCGACGATCTTGTCGTGCTCATCGATTGCGGCATTCCACGACTCGGGTGTTTCGAAATGGTCGACCATGCGTTCGAACATCGGGCCACGGCGTGCGTCCCAGAATCGCTGCACGGTGTCGATCAACACGCTGTTGCCGCAGGCCTGCACGATGGCCGAATGAAAGTCACGGTCGCCTTGCAGCGGCAGCACACCCTTGGCCGCGTCGCCGCGCATGGACTTCAGGGCCTCGGCCATGGCGCCCAGGTCCTTGCGCTTGGCCGACACGGCCGCAATGGCGGCAATCTCGCCTTCGAGCACACGCCGGGCGCGGATCAGCTCCAGCGGGCCCCATTCACTGGGATGGGCCTGCGCGGCCGCGGCAGCCGCGCGAGACGGCCCTTTGAGCACGTAGACGCCCGAACCGGTACGCACCTCGACATAACCTTCGACCTCAAGTGCGATCAGTGCTTCGCGCACCGAGGGCCGGCTCACGCCGAGCTGCTTGGCCAGGTCGCGTTCGGCCGGCAAGCGCTCGCCCTCCAGCCATGCGTGTGCCTTGATGGCGGCACGCAGCTGGTCGGCGATCTGTCGGTACAGGCGCTGGGTTTCGACAATTTGAAGGGCCATAGGGTTATCGATAATTGGCCAAGTGGTAAGGCCAATCAATACTTGCATCATACCGGGCCTATGGCATCAGGCGAAACCCTGATGCCATAGGCTTGGCGGTTCCGGGGACTTGCCGACGGACATCGCGGCTGCTCCGGCTTGTGGTGGCACGCTGCCGCTGGCGGTGACACGTTCCCAGACATCGACACGGAGAAATTCCCCATGAACATCCCATCATCAAGTACGCGCCGCGGCCTCGTGGTCCGCGCCGCCTGCGCAGGTACGCTGGCAGCCCTGCTGGCACTCGGCGCGCAGGCACAGTCCTGGCCGACCAAATCGGTGCGCGTCATCGTGCCGTTTCCACCCGGCGGCGCATCCGACACCCTGGCGCGAACGGTGGCGCAAAAACTCGGCGAGCAGACCGGCCAGACCTTCGTGATCGAGAACAAGCCCGGTGCCGCCAGCACCATCGGTATTGCCGAAGCCGCCAAAGCACCCGCCGACGGGTATTCCATCTTGCTGGCGGCAGCGCCGTTCGTCATTACGCAATACGTGTATCCGAAGCTCAGCTATGACGTGCAGAAGGATTTCGTGCCACTGGGTCTGCTGCAGACCACGCCGCTGGTGCTGGTCACGCACCCGTCGCTCGGACTCAAGACGCCAGCCGAATTCCTGCGCGCGGCCAAGGCCAGTCCGGGCAAGATGAACTACGCCACGCCGGGCGCTGGCAGCCTGCCGCATCTGGTGGGCGAGTTGTTCAAGCAGCAGGCCGGCGTCGACCTGCTGCACGTGCCTTACAAGGGCGGTGGTCCGGCCGTGGCCGACCTGCTGGCTGGGCATGTGAACAGTGCCTTCTTCTCACCGATCGAGGTTCAGGCCCACGTGAAGGCCGGCAAGATGGTGGCGATCGCATCCACCGGGCTCAAACGCACCAGTGGCCTGGGCGAATTGCCGACGCTGGCCGAATCCGCGGTGCCGAATTTCGAGGCGCTGGCCTGGTTCGGTTTTGTTACCCGCGCCGGCACGCCGCCCGACGTACTGGCGCGCATGTCCGAGCAATTTGTCAAGGCCTTGAACAGTCCGGACATTCGCGACAAGATCGCGCAGACTGGCGACGTGCCGGCCGGCACCCAGGCCGAGTTCGCCGAACTGCTCAAGGGCGAACACGTGCGCTGGGAGCGCACCGTCAAGGCGGCCAACATCACCCCGAACTGAAACACCACCGATGGCAAGCACCCGCCCCAACATCCTGTGGTACTGCGCCGACCAGCAGCGCTGGGATACCGTTCACGCGCTCGGCAACGCCCACATCCGTACCGACGCCGTCGATGCCCTGGTGGCCGGCGGCGTGGCGTTCAACCGGGCCTACACCCAGAGTCCGATCTGCACCCCGGCCCGGGCGACCTTTCTGACCGGCCGCTACCCAGCATCACACCATGTGTACCGCAACGGCAACGCGTATTTTCCGGCGCACGAAAAGCTGGTCACCAAGCGCCTGGCCGAAGCCGGATATGACTGTGCGCTGGTCGGCAAGTTGCATCTGGCCGCGGCCAAGCACTACGAAGTGCGCACCGACGACGGCTATCGGTTGTTCCATTGGAGCCACCATCCCACGCCCGATCAGGCCTACGGGCACGACTACGAGAACTGGCTCAAGCACGAGAAGAAGGTCGACCCGCAGGCGCTGTACGCCGACCTGAACTACTTCTGCGGTCCTGGCGTGTCCACCGAGTACCACCAGACCACCTGGTGTTCGGAAATGGCGATGCGCTTCATCAGTGAGCGGCGCGACCGGCCGTGGATGATCAGCGTCAATCCGTTCGATCCGCATGGGCCGTTCGATGCCCCGCCCGAATACCTGTCGCGTTACGATCCGTCGACTCTGCCGCTGCCGCGCTTTCGCGATTCCGATGTACAGCGCCAGAAGGCGTTTGCCGCGATCGACCAGCAGACCAAGCGCGCGGAAGACCCGCGGGTGCGCAAGAAGATTGTCCCGGTGTCGGCCGATGGCGGCCATGACGCGATTGCGTCGGCGCACAACGACTATGACGCACTCGACGTCAAGGCCAACTACTACGCGATGATCGAGCAGATCGACGACCAGTTCGCGCGCATCATGCAGACGCTGCGTGACACCGGGCAGCTTGAGAACACCATCGTCATCTACATGAGCGACCATGGCGAGATGCTTGGCGACCACGGCCTGATCCTCAAGGGCTGCCGCTTCTTCGACGGGTTGGTGCGGGTGCCGCTGATCATGTCCTGGCCGGGGCAGTTCCAGGCCGGCCTGCGCAGCGATGCGCTGGTCGAGACGGTGGATGTCGCGCCCACATTGATGGATGCCTGCGGCCTGGGCGTGCCCGAGACCATGCAAGGCAAGTCATTGCTGCCGTTGATGCGCGGGCAGGTCGATCCGGCGACGCACAAGAAAGCCGTGGTGTGCGAATACCGCGATGCGATGGGCGGGCACCCGGACCACACCCATGCGTCGATGGTTTTCGACGGCCGCTACAAGAGCGTTTTTTATCACGGGCACGACATCGCCGAGTTGTTCGATCACGCGCAGGACCCCGAGGAGTTTGACAACCTCTGGGTAGCACCGGGCAACGAAGCGCTCAAGCTGCAGCAGTTGCGCGCCCATATGAATGCGCTGATGGCCACCGTAGACGTCGGGCCGCCGCGCTTCGTTAACTACTGACATCCAAACGATGTCCCATGACGGACCGCATTTTCCTTCGGTCATAATTGGCCAAGTGGTAAGGCCAGTTTATCGGCCAAACCCGCCGAACGGCACGGGGCGAAGCAGGGCTGCGACGTGCTGAACATCTGAACGGAGGAACTATGCGACTGAACGGGAAATCGGCTCTGGTGACCGCAGCAGGTCAGGGCATCGGCAAGGCCAGCGTGCTGGCGATGGCGCGCGAGGGCGCCAAGGTGCTGGCGACCGATCGCGACCCGGCACTGCTCAAGGCCTACGAAGGTGTGGCCAATGTCGAGACCGCCGTACTCGACGTGCTCGACAAGGATGCCATCACCCGGCTGGTGCAGGGCATGGCGAAAATCGACGTGGTGTTCAACTGCGCCGGTGTCGTGCACAACGGCAGCATCCTGCAGGCCAACGATGCAGACTGGGACTTTGCCTTCAACCTCAATGCGCGTGCCCAGTTCTGGATGTGCCAGGCGGTGATCCCGAAGATGCTGGAGAACGGCGGCGGCAGCATCATCAACATGGCCAGCGTCTGCGGCAGCCTCAAGGGTTTGCCCAACCGCTTCATCTACGGTGCCAGCAAGGCCGCCGTCGTGGGACTGACCAAGGGGATCGCGGCGGATTTCGTGGCCAAGGGCATCCGCTGCAACGCCATCGCACCCGGAACCGTGGACACCCCTTCGCTGCAGGAGCGCATCAACAGCTACGCTGATCCGGTGCAGGCACGCAAGGACTTTGTCGCACGCCAGCCCATGGGCCGGCTGGCGCAGGCCGAAGAAATTGCACCCATCATCCTGTACCTGGCCAGCGACGAGTCGGTGTTCGCTACAGGGCAGATTTTTTCCGTGGACGGAGGTATGACGATATGAACCAACTCGATTTGAACGGCCGCCATGCGGTCATCACTGGCGGCGCGACCGGTCTCGGTTTCGCGATTGCGCAACGTGTGCTGGCTTCGGGCGGCAGCGTCACCTTGTGGGACCGCGACGACAAGGCGCTCGCACGGGCCTGCGATGAACTCGGCGCCAAAGCCCGGGCGGTACAGGTCGACGTGGGCGAACACGCCTCGGTGGTCGCCGCGGTGAAGAAGACGATCGAGCACAACAAGACCATTGACGCGCTGGTCAACTCCGCCGGTGTGGCAGGCGCCAACGCCAAGACCTGGGACTACGAACTCGACGAATGGCACAAGGTGATCCAGGTCAACCTCAATGGCCTGTTCTACTGCTGCCGCGAGGTCGTACCGCACATGCGCGCGAGCAACTACGGGCGCATCGTCAACATCGCGTCGGTCGCCGGCAAGGACGGCAACCCGAATGCCAGTGCCTACAGCGCGAGCAAGGCGGCCGTGATCGGCCTGACCAAGTCGTTGGGCAAGGAACTGGCCGACACCGGTATCCGTGTGAACTGCATTACCCCGGCCGCCGTCAAGACGGCCATCTTCGATCAGATCTCGGCCGAACATATCCAGTTCATGTTGTCCAAGATCCCGATGGGTCGCTTTGGCAAGCCGGAAGAGATTGCGGCCATGGTCGCCTGGCTGTGCACCGAAGACTGCTCGTTCTCCACCGGCGCGGTATTCGATCTCTCGGGTGGGCGATCCACCTATTGATGGTGCGGGGGGACACAATTCCTGGCGGGAGTGAGAATAGGCCCCCGCCCATTTTTTGAAATTCATCGAAAGGCAAGCTCATGAAACTGGTTCGTTATGGCAAACCCGGCAAGGAGAAACCCGGACTGATCGACGCAGACGGCAAGTTGCGCGACCTCAGCGCCGTGCTCAAGGACATCGGGCCGGACCAGCTCGGCGATGCGGCACTGGCCAAGCTGCGCAAGCTCAAGACCGACAAACTGCCGCTGGTCAAGGGTTCGCCCCGCATGGGATGTCCGATTGCCGGCGTGCCCAAGTTCATCGCCATCGGTCTGAACTACGCGGACCATGCGGCCGAGTCGAATCTGCCGATTCCGAAGGAGCCGATTGTTTTCACCAAGGCTACCAGCTGTATCCAGGGTCCGAACGACGACGTGATGTTGCCCAAGGGTTCGGTCAAGTCCGACTGGGAAGTCGAACTCGGCATCGTCATCGGCACCCGTGCGCGCTATGTGTCGCAGAAAGCGGCACTGGACCATGTGGCCGGTTATTGCACCATCAACGACGTCAGCGAGCGTGAATACCAGATCGAGCGCGGCGGCACCTGGGACAAGGGCAAGGGTTGCGACACGTTCGGCCCGATCGGCCCCTGGCTGGTGACGCGTGACGAGATCACCAACCCGCAGAAACTCGGGATGTGGCTGGACGTCAACGGCAAGCGCATGCAGACCGGCAGCACCAAGACCATGATCTTCAGCGTCGCCAAGCTGGTCAGCTACGTCAGCCAGTTCATGACGCTGGAGCCGGGTGATGTCATCACCACCGGCACGCCGCCCGGCGTGGGTCTGGGCATGAAGCCACCGGTGTACCTGAAGAAGGGCGATGTCATGACCCTGGGTATCGAAGGCCTGGGCGAGCAGCGCCAGACGGTGGTGCCGTTCAAGCTGTAAGCACGCATCTGTTGCCAGAAGTCATGGGCCCTGCGGGGCCCTTTTTCTTGAGCGTATCGGCCATCGGCTCCGGCGCGCCAACGGCAGATCACCGTGCGGGTTACTCCGGAGTGGCCTACCTTGTATAGACAAGATAAACTAAGCAGCTTGTTGGCATGGGAAATGCTAGCTTGAAAGCGGTTGCGGGTCGGACGGGGCGCCCATCAGGAGTCGCGCCTTCGGCTGGTCGCAGCAAGACCCATTCTGTGGATTTCGATTTTAATCAACCATCGAGGTATTTCGTCATGAAGAAAACTCTGCTCACCGCGTTGGCGCTTTCCCTGAGCGTGTCGCTGGCCCATGCGCAGGACACCAAGGTCCTGATCGGCATGTCCGGCTGGACCGGCTTCGCGCCGCTGACCCTGGCCAAGGAGGCAGGGTTGTTCAAGAAGCATGGCCTGGATGTCGAGATCAAGAAGATTCCGCAAAAGGACCGTCACCTGGCGATTGCCTCCGGTGACATCCAGTGCGCCGCCACTACGGTGGAGACCTGGGTGGTGTGGAACGCCAACGGCATCCCGACCACGCAGATCTTCCAATTGGACAAGAGTTATGGCGCCGACGGCATGGTGGTGAAACCCAACATCGCCAAGATCAGCGACCTCAAGGGCAAGACTGTTGCGGCCAGCGCGCCGGGCACAGCGCCGTACTTCACCCTGGCCTGGATGCTGAAGAAGAACGGCCTGAGCGTGAAGGATGTGACGGTCGTCAACCTCGAGCCACAGGCCGCGGCCAATGCCATGATCGCCGGCGTCTCCGGCATCGACGCCGCCATGACCTACGAGCCCTACCTGGGTGCCGTGCGCGAGAAGCCGGAAGCCGGCAAAATCATCGCCACCACGCTGGACTACCCGATGATCATGGATACCTTCGGCTGCACGCCCAAGTTCCTGGCCGAGAACCCCAAGGCAGCCAAGGCACTGGCCGATGGTTACTTTGACGCGCTCGCGATGATCAAGTCGGATCCGAAGAAGAGCTACGAGATCATGGGCGCCGATGTCAAGCAGACGGGCGAGAAGTTTGAGGCCAGCGCCAAGTACCTGCGCTGGCAGGACCGTGCCGCGAACCTGAAGTTCTTTGCCGGCGAACATGCCGAGTTCAGCAAGGAAGCCGCCGGCCTGCTGATGGAAGTGGGCATCATCAAATCCTTGCCCGACATGAGCAAGCTGGCCGATACGCGCTTCATCAAGTAAGCAGGACATGCGACCGTTGCAAGCGGTGCACCCCCGCACCCGTGTGGTGCTGGGGGTGAGTTTCTTCGTCCTGTTTTTCGCGCTCTGGTCGCTTGTCACGTTCGGCGGATTCGTGCCCAAGATTTTCCTGGCCGACCCGCTGACCATGGTGCGCTCGGGTTACGACCTGATGGTGAACCAGAACTTTGCCTACGACATCGGCATGACCGTCTGGCGCGTGCTTGGTGGTTTCGCCATTGCGTCCGTGCTGGCGATACCGCTGGGCGTGCTGATGGGCGCGTACAAGCCGATCGAGGCCTTCTTCGAGCCCTTCGTCAGCTTTGCCCGTTACCTGCCGGCATCGGCCTTCATTCCCTTGCTGATCCTGTGGGCCGGCATCGGTGAGGCGCAAAAGCTCAGCGTCATCTTCATCGGCAGCTTCTTCCAGCTGGTGTTGATGTTCGCCGTCAGCGTCGGCAACACCCGGCGCGATCTGGTCGAGGCGGCCTACACGCTGGGTGCTGCAGACCGTGGCGTCGTGACCCGCGTGCTGTTGCCCAGTGCGGCGCCGGAGATTGCGGAAACCTTGCGCATGGTGCTGGGTTGGGCCTGGACCTATGTCATCGTGGCCGAGTTGATTGGTGCCTCCAGTGGCATCGGGCACATGATCACCGACAGCCAGGCTTTGTTGGCCACCGACCAGATCATCTTCGGCATCATCGTCATCGGCCTGATCGGCCTGATCACGGATCTCGCGTTCAAGGCCTTGAACCGCAAATTGTTTCCATGGGCCCGGTTGTGATGACCGTAAACGCTGCGACATGACCATCCTGACCATTTCCCAGGTCTCCAAGACCTTTCCCGGCGCCAACGGCGGAACGACCGCTTTGCAGGCGACCGATCTGCAAGTGGCCGAGAACGACTTCATCACCATCCTGGGGCCCTCGGGCTGCGGCAAGAGCACCTTGCTGCGCATGGTGGCCGGGCTGGACGTGCCGACCACCGGGCAGATCCAGCTCGACGGCAAGCCGGTGACCGGCCCGGGCGCGGACCGGGGCATGGTGTTTCAGAGCTATACCTTGTTTCCCTGGCTCACGGTGCTGCAGAACGTGTCTTTCGGGCTGCGCGAAAAAGGACTGCCACTGGATGAGCAACAAGCGATCGCGCACGCCTTCATCGGCAAGGTCGGGCTCAAGGGGTTCGAGAACCACTTTCCCAAGCAGCTTTCGGGCGGCATGCAACAGCGTACGGCCCTGGCCCGCGCGCTGGCCAACGACCCGCGCATGCTGCTGATGGACGAGCCCTTCGGCGCGCTCGACCACCAGACGCGCGAATTGATGCAGGAGTTGCTGCTCGGTATCTGGGAGGCCGATCGCAAGACGGTGTTGTTTGTCACGCATGACATCGACGAAGCGGTGTTCATGGGTTCGCGCGTAATGGTCATGAGTACGCGGCCGGGGCGTATCAAGCTGGACCGGGAGGTGCCGCTGGCGCATCCGCGCCACTACAGCGTCAAGACCACGGCACCCTTCGTGGAACTCAAGGCCGAACTGACCGAGCAGGTACGCGCCGAGGTGTTGGCGGCGCAAGCTGCGATGGCCGCCATGGCCTGAACCCGTGGCTGGCCAAGCCAGCCGGGTGGCGCACCCGGGTTTACCCGAGGATTTCCTAGAAGCCCGGCTCTATTGAAGGGTCGGACCACGGAGATGGCCGCGTTCTGACGCAAAATAGCACGATCGTTCGTTTTATTCTGCCCAGATGTCCGTTTCACCGATTCACCGCAATCCGCAGTCGTCTGCTGACGACGAAGCGGTGCCGCGCGCTGCCGAGTCGCGCGGCTCGCTCAAGGGCCAGCAGACCAAGGCTGCCATCGTCGATGCGGCGCTTCAGATGGCCAGCCAGATGGGGCTGGAGGGCCTGAGCATCGGCGCCGTCGCGGCCATCATGCACATGAGCAAGTCCGGCGTTTTTGCCCACTTCGGTGCCCGCGAGGAGTTGCAGATCTCGGTGGTGCGCGAGTACCACCACCGCTTCGAGCAGGATGTGTTCTATCCCGCACTCACGAAGCCCGCCGGGCTGCCCCGCCTCGAGGCCATGTTTGCCAACTGGATGAAGCTGGTGGCGGTGGAGATCCAGTCGGGCTGCATTTACATCAGCGGTGCGGTGGCGTTCGACGACCGGCCCGGCCCGGTACGTGACACCCTGGCCGATTCGGTCAACACCTGGCTTGCCGCCGTGCGCCGCGCCGTGTTGCAGGCCAGTGCGCAAGGCCATCTGCGAGCGGACGTGGACTGCGAGCAGATGGTGTTCGAGATCCACGGACTCATCCTCGCCCTGCATTACGAGGCGCGTTTCCTCAACAAGCCCGGATCGATTGCGCGCGCGCAGGCCGGCTTCGCCCACATCATTGCCACCTACGGTCACGCCAGCGCGGCCCAGGGTGTCAGCAAGTCTCGACCTTCCCGCTGATATTCTTTTTTCCAGGAGCCGACCAACATGCCAACCTATACCCCTCCGCTGCGTGACATGCAGTTCGTCATGCACGAAGTGCTCAAAGTCACCGACGAGTTCAAGGCGATACCGCGCCATGCCGAGATCGATGCCGAGACCATCGACGCGGTACTCGAGCAGGCCGGCAAGTTTGCCGCCGAAGTGGCATTGCCGCTCAATATCAGTGGTGACCAGGAGGGCTGCACCATCGATCCGAAAACCCATGCGGTGACCGCGCCCAAGGGCTTCAAGGAGGCCTATGCGCAGTTTGTCGCCGGCGGCTGGCCGGGCCTGAGCTGCGATCCGGTTTTCGGTGGCCAGGGCCTGCCACTGGTGGTCAACCAGTGCCTTTATGAAATGCTCAATTCGACCAACCAGGCCTGGACCATGTACCCGGGTCTGACCCATGGTGCGTACGCCGCCGTGCACTCGTATGGCACCGACGCGCAGAAGCAGACTTATCTGCACAAGATGACCAGCGGCGAGTGGACCGGCACCATGTGCCTGACCGAGTCGCATTGCGGCACCGACCTGGGCCTGATGCGCACCAAGGCCGAGCCGCAGCCCGATGGCACCTACCGCATCACCGGCAACAAGATCTTCATCAGCGCCGGTGAACACGATCTGGCCGACAACATCGTGCACCTGGTGCTGGCGCGCATCACCGACGCACCGGCGGGCATCAAGGGCGTGAGCCTGTTCATCGTTCCCAAGTTCCATGCCAACCAGGACGGTTCGCTGGGCGAGCGCAATGGCATCTACTGTGGCGGCCTCGAACACAAGATGGGCATCCATGCCAATGCGACCTGCCAGATCGTGCTCGAGGGCGCGGTCGGCACGCTGGTGGGCGAACCCAACAAGGGCATGGCGGCGATGTTCGTCATGATGAATGCGGCCCGCCTGGGCGTGGGCAACCAGTCGCTGGGCCTGACCGAGGTGGCCTATCAGAACGCACTGGCCTATGCCAAGGACCGCATCCAGATGCGGTCGCTGTCCGGCGCCAAGGCCAAGGACAAGCCGGCCGACCCGATCATCGTGCACCCGGATGTGCGCAAGATGCTGCTTACCGCGCGGGCCTACGCCGAAGGCGGCCGTGCGCTGGCGATCTTCTGCTCGGTGCTGCTGGAAAAGGAACACTTCCATCCTGACGAGAAGGTGCGCAAGGACAGCGGCGAGATGCTCTCGCTGCTCACACCGGTGGTCAAGGCCTTCCTGACCGACAACGGCTGGGAAGCCACCTCCGCCTGCCAGCAGGTGTTCGGCGGCCACGGCTACATCAAGGAATGGGGCATGGAGCAGTTCGTGCGCGATGCCCGCATCAACATGATCTACGAGGGTACCAACACGATCCAGAGTCTGGACCTGCTGGGCCGCAAGGTCCTGGGCAATAACGGGGCCACTTTGAGGAAATTTGGCAAGCTGATTGCTGCGCTGGTGGAAGAGGAGGGCGTGAACGAGAAGATGGCCGAGTTCATCAACCCGATCGCCTACCTCGGCGACAAGATGACCAAACTTACCACCGAGATCGGCTTCAAGGGCTTTCAGAATCCGGATGAAGTCGGCGCTGCTGCGGTGGACTACCTGCGGGTTGCGGGTCACCTGGTGTTCGGTTATTTCTGGGCGCGCATGGCGCAGGTCGCGCTGCGCGAAATCGCGGCCGGCAACACCGATCCGTTCTACCAGGCCAAGCTGCAGACGGCACGTTTCTACTTTGCCAAGCTGTTCCCCGAGACCGCATCGCTGATGCTCACGGTGCGGGCCGGCGCGCGTAGCCTGATGGACACTGAAGCCGTGTTTGCCTGATATTTTTGCTGCCGATTTCTTGTTTTCGATTCATTCTTTTTGAGGGAACTTTCATGATCAAGCCAATTTTTACCGGCGCGCTGTTGTTGTTGTCGGCGGCCGGCGCCGCAATGGCGCAGATGAGCCCGGTGGGCACCTGGCACACCATCGACGACAAGACCCGGGAGATCAAGTCGGAAATTCAGATCGTCGATAGCGGCGGCATGCTAAGCGGCAAGGTGACCAAGCTGCTGCGCAAGGAAGCCAAGCAGGATGCGGTGTGTGACGAATGCACCGATGAGCGCAAGGGCAAGCCGATGCTGGGCCTGGAGATCGTCCGCGGCGCCAAGAAGGCCGACGGCAAGGACATCTGGGAAGACGGCAAGATTCTCGACCCCGAGAACGGCAAGACCTACGGCCTGCGCATGACGCCGATCGAAGGCGGCAAGAAGCTCGAGGTCCGCGGCTCCATCGGTCCTTTCGGCCGTACCCAGACCTGGGTGAGGGTTCCCTGACATCGGTGTATTGCGCCCGGTTCGCCGGGTGTGCCCCGCGTGGTTCACGCGCGAACAGAAAGAGATTCCATGTCCCGTTTTCAAGTCAAGCAAGTCGCCGTACTGGGCGCTGGTGTCATGGGTGCGCAGATCGCGGCGCATCTGGTCAATGTCCGAGTGCCGGTGATCCTGTTCGATCTGCCGGCCAACGAAGGCCCGAAGAACGGCATCGTCAGCCGGGCCGTTGACAGTCTGAAAAAGCTCAAACCGGCGCCGTTGGGGCTGGCCGACGAGGCCTCCCTGATCCGGCAAGCCAATTACGAAGAGCACCTCGACCTGCTGCAGGAGTGCGATCTGGTGATCGAGGCGATTGCCGAGCGCATGGACTGGAAACTCGATCTGTACCAGAAGATCGCGCCGCATCTCGCACCCCACGCGATCGTGGCCTCGAACACATCTGGCCTGTCGATCACCAAACTCAGCGAAGCGCTGCCCGATGCGATCAAGCCGCGCTTTTGCGGCATCCACTTCTTCAACCCGCCGCGCTACATGGCGCTGGTCGAACTGATCAACACCCCGACCACTGAAGCCCAGGTGCTGGATGATCTTGAGGCCTTCGTCACCAGCGGACTGGGCAAGGGTGTGGTGCGTGCCCACGACACGCCCAACTTCATCGCCAACCGCATCGGCATTGCCGGCATGCTGGTGACGATGAAGCAGGTCGAAAACTTCGGCCTCACGTACGACGTGGTCGACGACCTGACCGGCAAGAAGCTCGGCCGCGCCAGCTCGGGCACCTTCCGCACTGCCGACGTGGTGGGCCTGGACACCATGGCCCACGTGATCAAGACCTTGCAGGACAACCTGAGTCTGGAGACCGACCCGTTTTATGGCGACTTCGGCACGCCACAGGTGCTGGTCGATTTGCTGGCCAAGGGCAATCTGGGCCAGAAGACCAGTGCCGGCTTCTACAAGAAGGTCGGGCGCGACATTCTGCGTTATGACGGCGCCGCCGCTGACGGCAAGGGCGACTATGTGCCTGCGGGTGGCAAGGCCGACGAGGTGGTGGGCCGCATGCTCAAGAAGCCAGCCGGACAGCGGCTGAAACTGCTGCGCGACGCCGAAGGCGCGGAGCCGCGTTTCCTGTGGGCCATCATGCGCGACCAGTTCCACTACGCAGCGCTGCACCTGAAGGACGTTGCCGAATCGGCGCGCGACATCGATCTGGCGATGCGTTGGGGTTTTGGCTTCAAGCAAGGTCCGTTCGAGTTGTGGCAGGAGGCTGGCTGGCTCGACGTGGCCGCGATGATCCGCCAGGACATCGATGCCGGCAAGTCGATGTGCAAGACGCCTTTGCCCGAGTGGGTCTTCAAGGGGCCGGTCGCGGACGCCGGCGGCGTGCACGCTGCGCGCGGCTCCTGGAGCGCATCGGCCGAACGCTTTGTGCCGCGGCGCGAGCTGCCGGTTTATGCGCGCCAGCATTTCCGCGAGGACGTGCTCGGTGCCAGCACGGTGGCGGCGCAAACGGCCGGTACCACGGTGTTCGAAGACGACGCGATCCGTCTGTGGACGCTGGACCAACCGGTCTTGATCGCCTCGATCAAGACCAAGATGCACGCCATCAGCCCGGCCGTCGCCGAAGGCCTGATGCAGGCGGTTGACCTGGCCGAACAGAGCTACGAAGCCCTGGTGATCTGGTCGCCGGACGAGATGTTCTCGGTCGGCGCCGACCTGCAGGCGATGTTGCCGGCCTTCATGCTGTCCGGCATCTCGGCCATCGACGGCGCCGAGCATGAGTTGCAAAAGACGATGCTGCGCCTGCGTTACGCCAGCGTGCCGGTGATTTCGGCGATCCGCGGCCTCGCCCTTGGCGGTGGCTGCGAGATTGCGGTCTACAGCGCCAGACGTGTCGCGGCGATGGAAAGCTACATCGGTCTGGTCGAGGTCGGTGTTGGCCTGGTGCCCGGCGCCGGTGGCCTGACCTATATCGCCCGGCGCGCCGCCGAGCATGTGGCCACATCGACGAACAAGGACTTGCTGCCGTTTCTGACCGGAGCGTTCACCGCCGCCGCCATGGCCAAGGTCGGTACCAGCGCGCTGGAGTCGCGCCAGCTGGGCTATTTGCTGGACCACGATGTGATCGTGCCGCACAAGGACGAACTGCTGCATGTGGCGATGGCCCAGGGCCGCGCGATGGCGCAGTCGGGTTACCGCGCGCCACTGCGCCGTCCGATTCCGGTGGCCGGCCGCAATGGTGTCGCCACCATCAAGGGTTCGCTGGTCAATATGCGTGACGGTGGCTTCATCAGCGAACACGACTTCCATATCGCAGGCCTGATTGCCAACGTGGTGTGTGGCGGCGACGTGGACGCCGGCACCCTGGTCACCGAGGAATACCTGATGGCGCTCGAGCGCAAGGCCTTCTGTGCGCTGGTGGTTCACCCCAAGACCCAGGAGCGCATCATGGGCATGATGTCCACCGGCAAGCCGGTGCGCAACTGACCCGAGCCCACCGCCACCTACCGTCCATACCCCAGCAGCGCGCCGCAAGCGACCTGCCAAAGGAACACCATGAAACAGATCCAGAATGCCTATATCGTCGCCGCCACCCGAACCCCGATCGGGCGTTCGCACCGCGGTTTCTTTCGCAACATGCGCCCGGACGACCTGCTGGTCAAGGCCATTCAGGCCGCTCTGGCCCAGGTCCCGACCCTTGATCCGCAGGCGATCGAGGACCTGATCTGCGGCTGTGCCATCCCCGAGGGTGCGCAAGGCCTGAACGTGGCGCGCATCGGCGCCGTGCTCGCCGGATTGCCACACAGTGTGGGCGGCATCACGGTGAATCGCTTCTGCGCCTCGGGCCTGAGCGCGATCCAGATGGCGGCCGACCGCATCCGTGTCGGCGAGGCCGACGTGATGATGGCCGCGGGCACCGAGAGCATGAGCATGGTGCCGATGATGGGCAACGCGCCGTCGTTGTCGCCGTCCATGTTCGACCACGACGAGAACATCGGCATTGCCTACGGCATGGGATTGACGGCCGAAAAAGTCGCCAACCAGTGGAAGGTGTCGCGCCAGGCGCAGGACGCGTTTGCCGTGGAGTCGCACCAGCGCGCCGTCGCCGCCATGAAGGCCGGCCATTTCAGCGACGAGATCACGCCGATCGAGATCACAGAGCGCACGCCGGATCTGGACACCGGCGAAGTGGCAATCAAGACGCGTACCGTGTCGCTGGACGAAGGCGCACGCCCGGACACCTCGCTCGAAGGCCTGGCCCGACTCAAGGCGGTGTTCGCCGCGCGCGGATCGGTGACCGCCGGCAACAGTTCGCAGACCTCGGACGGCGCCGGCGCCTTGCTGCTGGCCAGCGAGAAGGCGATCAAGCAGTTCGGCCTGACCCCGCTGGCGCGTTTTGTCAGTTTTGCCAGCAAGGGCGTACCGCCGCACATCATGGGCATCGGCCCGATCGAGGCGATTCCGGCGGCCTTGCGCAGCGCCGGGTTGAAGCAGGACGACATCGACTGGTTCGAACTCAACGAGGCGTTTGCCGCGCAATCGCTGGCCGTCATCAACACCCTGGGGTTGGACCCGTCCAAGGTCAATCCGCTGGGTGGTGCCATTGCGCTGGGCCACCCGCTGGGCGCAACCGGCGCCATCCGCGCGGCCACGGTGATCCATGGCCTGCGTCGTACCCAGAAGCGCTACGGCATGGTCACGATGTGCGTGGGTATGGGGCAGGGCGCGGCAGGAATCTTCGAGCGGGTCTGACCCGTGGCGCAGCATCGGTGATTTGCTGGCCACCAGCCACCAGATGGTGTACTACAAGCAACAGGAAGGCAGGCACACCATTACCGATTCTGCGCAAAGGCCTGCGGTAGCGCTGGTCATCGGTGCTGGCGACGCCACCGGTGGTGCGGTCGCACGGCGCTTCGCGCGCGAAGGCCTGACGGTCTGCGCCACGCGCCGCCAGGCCGACAAACTCGAACCCTTGCTGGCGCAGATTCGGCAGGACGGCGGCGTGGCCCATGGTTTCGGAACGGACGCGCGCAACGAGGACGCGGTGGTGGCGCTGATCGAGCAGATCGAGTCAACGATTGGCGCCATTGAGGTGCTGGTGTTCAACATCGGCGCCAATGCGCCCAGCAGCATCCTGCAGGAGACGAGTCGGCGCTACACCAAGATATGGGAGATGGCCTGTCTGTCGGGATTCCTCAATGGTCGGGAGGTTGCCAAACGCATGGTGGCACGCGATGGTGCAGGGCACAAGGGCACAATCATCTTCACCGGCGCCACCGCGTCCTTGCGCGGTTCGGCCCATTTCGCCGCGTTTGCCGGTGCCAAGCATGCCTTGCGGGCATTGGCCCAGAGCATGGCGCGTGAACTCGGTCCCATGGGTGTGCATGTCGCCCATGTGGTGATCGACGGTGCCATCGACACGGCCTTCATCCGTGACAATTTTCCGCAGCGTTATGCGCTGAAGTCGCAAGACGGTATCCTGAACCCGGACCATATCGCCGACCAGTACTGGATGCTGCACCGCCAGCCACGCGATGCCTGGACTCACGAATTCGACCTGCGACCCTGGATGGAGTCGTTCTGACCCCGCCGATTCGCCGGCGTCCACCAACTGAAAGGAAATCCCATGAGCAAGACCGTTGAATTCCTGTTCGACTTCGGCAGCCCGGCCGCCTACTTGGCCTGGACCCAGTTGCCCCGACTCGCGTCGGACACCGGCGCTGCCGTCGATGCACAGCCGATGCTGCTGGGCGGCGTGTTCCAGGCCACCGGCAACCGCGCGCCGATCACGGTGCCGCTCAAGGGCAGCTATCTGTTCAAGGACCTGAACCGTTTCGCCCGCAGCTACGGCGTGCCGCTGGTGATGAACCCGCATTTCCCGATCAACACCATCACGCTGATGCGCATCGACGTGGGCATGCGCGACGCCGGCCACGCGCAGTTGCAGGCCTATCGCGACGCGGTGTTTCGCGCGATCTGGGTCGAGCAGCGCAACATGGGCGATGCCGACACGGTGGCCGAAGTGCTCACGACAGCCGGACTGGACGCGCCGGCCCTGTTGGCCATGGCGGCCGATCCGCTGGTGAAGGAGGCGCTCAAGACCCGCACCCAGCAGGCGGTGGAGCGTGGTGTATTTGGCGCACCTACTTTTTTTGTCGGCGACGAGATGTTCTGGGGCCAGGACCGGCTCGACTTCGTGCGCGCGGCTTTGACTAATTGATGAACCAGGAGCATTTTTGATGAGCGACATATTGACCGACGTGACCGATGGCGTGATGACCATCACCTTCAACCGTCCCGACAAAAAGAACTCGATCACCGCGGCGATGTACGCCACCATGGCCGACGCCCTGGTCCAGGCCAAGGAGCAGGACGCCATTCGCGTGGTGGTGTTCCAGGGCCACGAGATGATTTTCTCGGCCGGCAACGACATTGCCGACTTTCTCGACCGGCCGCCGACGACGGCAGAGTCGCCGGTCTATCGCTTCCTGTTCGGCATTTCCTCGTTTCCCAAACCCTTGATCGCGGCGGTCTGCGGCCCGGCCGTGGGTATCGGCACGACTATGCTGATGCATTGCGATCTGGTCTATGCCGGTGACAACGCGGCGTTTTCAATGCCCTTCGTCAACCTCGGCCTGTGCCCGGAGGCGGCATCGAGTCTGCTGGTGCCCCAGATGCTGGGTTACCACCGGGCCGCCGAAGCCCTGTTGCTTGGCGAACCCTTTATGGCCGAGGCGGCGCTGGAGGTGGGGCTGGTCAATCGCATCGTACCCCCGACCGAGGCCAGCAACCTGGCGCAGGCGCAAGCACGCAAACTGGCGGCCAAGCCTATCAGCGCGCTGATAGAGACCAAGCGGCTAATGAAAAAAGGCCAGGCGCAACTGGTGCTGCAACAGATGACCGAGGAGGGCGCCAGCTTCGCGCGCATGCTGGGCGAGCCGGCGGCACGGGAGGCTTTCACCGCCTTCATGGAAAAACGCCGGCCCGACTTCTCGCGCATCTGACCCTTTCAGTCTGACCCTTTCAACTTCACGCAGGAGACCCTATGAGCACCCTCGCAGGCAAGACACTTTTCATCACCGGCGCCTCGCGCGGCATTGGCCTGGCCATTGCCAAACGCGCCGCAGCAGACGGCGCCAACATCGTGGTGGCGGCCAAGACCACCGAAGCCAATCCCAAACTCCCGGGCACGATCTACAGCGCCGCGGCGGAGATCGAAGCGGCCGGCGGCAAGGCCCTGGCGCTGCAGGTCGACATCCGCGACGAGGATTCGGTGCGCGCTGCGGTGGCCAAGGCGGTCGAGACGTTCGGCGGCATCGACATCCTGGTCAACAATGCCAGCGCGATCAACCTGACCGGCACCGAAACCACGCCGATGAAGCGCTTTGACCTGATGCACGGCGTCAACGCGCGTGGCACCTACCTGTGCACCATGGTCTGTCTGGCCGAGCTGCGCAAGTCAGCCGAACAGCGGCGCAACCCGCATGTGTTGACGATGTCGCCACCACTGTCCATGCGTACCCACTGGTTCGAGAACCACCCCGCCTACAGCATGGCCAAATACGGCATGAGCATGTGCACGCTGGGGCACGCCGGCGAGTTCCTGAAATACGGCATTGGCGTGAACAGCCTGTGGCCGCGCACCGCGATCGCGACCGCCGCACTGCAGATGATTCCCGGCATCGACCTTGCCCGTTGCCGTAAGCCCGAGATCCTGGCCGATGCCGCCTATCTGGTGCTGACCAGCGAGAGCAGCCAGACCGGCAACTTTTACATCGACGACACCGTGCTCGCCAGCCATGGCATCACCGATCTGGAGCCGTATTCGGTGACACCGGGAACGATCGACTTCATCCCCGACTTCTTTGTCGATTGAGCGTGCTCGCTTTGCCGTAGACTGCAAGATTGTCCAAGGCACTGCCATGGTCTTTAACGCCAAGGGAGTGTGTGCCGATGCGCCTGGGTTCGCCTGAAGAATTGCTCGAAGCCCATCAGGGGATGTTGATCGACGGGCTCACCAATGTATTTGGTGCGTTCGACCAGGACATGTTGCGCCACGTATTGCCGCAAGTCGAGTGGATCGAGCTCGGTGGTGGCGACACGCTGTTCCGCCAGGACGACCACGACGAGAGCCTGTTTTTTGTCGTCAGCGGCCGACTGCGCGCATCCAGCGTGGATGCATCGGGACAACGCAAGGTGCTCGGCGAAATCGCACGCGGCGAGACGGTTGGCGAGATGGCGTTTTTCACCGGAGAGCCACGCACCGCAACGGTGGTCGCAATTCGCGACAGCGTGCTGGCGCGATTCTCCAACAAGGTGTTCCGGGAGTTGTTGCTGGCCTACCCGCTGGTGTCGCTGAACATGACGCGCCAGGTGATCGAGCGTTTCAAACGCGTCAACGCCGGACGCCAGCCGGTGGTCAAACCGGTGATCATCGGCGTGCTGGGCATCACCCGCAACATTGACGTTGCCGCGTTTGCTCAGAAGCTGGTGCTGCAGCTGCAGACCCATGGCAAGACGGCCGTCGTGGATTCGCCGCGCATGGACGAACTGGTCGGCGAGCCCGGCGCCGCGCAGGCGGCGCGCACGGATTTCGAACGCTCGCGCATGGTGACGGTACGCCTGGACAAGATCGAAGCACAACATGACTTCGTTGTGTTCGTGGCAGACGCACAGCGCAGCGAATGGACGCAGCGCTGTATTCGCCACTGCGACGAGCTGCTGCTGGTGGCCGACGCTGACCAGCCACCGGTGCTGCATCCGAACGAGGCCGAGCTGCATGCACAGGACGACGGAGATGATGCGCGGGTCGTGCTGGTTTTGCTGCATCCGGATGGTCGCCGCACGCCGACGGATACCGGCCGCTGGCTGCAAGGCCGCCAGCTGTCGGACCATTGCCATGTGCGCCGGGGCGAGGCGCGGGACTGGCAGCGTCTGGGGCGGGTGGTCAGCCGCAACACCGTCGGCCTGGTGCTCTCGGGTGGCGGCGCGCGCGGCTTTGCGCACCTGGGTGTGATGCGGGCGATGGAAGAGGTGGGCATCGGTTTCGATCGGGTGGCGGGCACCAGCATTGGCGCGGTCATGGCGGCGTATGCGGCGATGGATATTCCGGCGCTGGAAATGATCCAGGCGGCGCGCAAGGCGTTTCGGGAAAGTCCCACCGGCGACTACAACCTGATTCCGCTGCTGTCGCTGATCAGCGGTAACCGCCTGCGGCGCATCATCGATTCGGCGGTAGTGGACAGCCGGGGCCAGCATATCGACATCGAGGACCTGTGGAAGGGCTACTTCTGCATCACCAGCAACTATTCGGCGGCACGCGAGGCGGTGCAGACCCGTGGACAGCTGGCCCGGTCGATTCGCGCCAGTGTGTCCATCCCCGGTGCACTGCCACCGGTCATGCTCAATGGTGAACTGCATATCGACGGCGGCACCTTTAACAACTTCCCGACCGACGTGATGGTGCGCCATGGCGCTGCCCGCATCATCGGCGTCGACCTGTTGCGCGAGCGTGGCCATTGCTACGACATCGCCGATGTGCCCGGCCCGCTGGAGTTGATCCGCGACAAGCTGCGCGGCCGTGGCCGCAAATACCGTCTACCGTCGCTGACGTCCTTGCTGCTCAATACCAGCATGATGTACAGCTACGCCCGCCAACAGGAATCGCAATCCCTGGTGGACCTGCACTTTGCGCCGGCCGTGTCCAAGTTCGGCATGCTGGAGTGGTCGCAATTCGACCGCATCGTCGATGCCGGATATCGCCATGCTGTCGCACAATTGGAGCAAGACGGGGAGGCAGCGATTGCCCCGTTTCGAGACACATGAACGCGGTCGCCCGGCGCACGGGATGTGCGCCGGACGGATCAAGCCAGGAGAGAACATGGGATACGCATCGGTATTCAGGCCCGGCCTGTTTGAAGGTCGACTTGTCGTGGTCACCGGGGGTGGCTCCGGCATAGGGCGCTGCACTGCGCATGAGCTGGCTGCGCTCGGCGCCCGGGTGGTACTGATCGGTCGCAAGCCCGACAAGCTGCAGGCGGCGTGCACCGAAATCGCCCAGGATGGCGGACAGGCCGAGTTCCATGTCTGCGATATCCGGCAGGAGGACGCGGTGCGCCAGACGGTGGCTGGCATCGTTGCCAGCCATGGGCGCATCGATGGCCTGGTGAACAACGCGGGCGGTCAATACATCACACCGCTCGAGGGTATCTCGGCCAAAGGCTGGCAGGCGGTGATCGATACCAACCTCACCGGCGGCTTCCTGATGGCGCGCGAGTGTTTTCTGCAGTCCATGCAGCGCACGGGCGGCGCCATCGTCAACATCGTGGCCGACATCTGGGGTTCGATGCCCGGCATGGCGCACAGTGGTGCAGCCCGCGCCGGCATGGTCAGCCTGACGGAGACCGCGGCCGTCGAATGGGCGCCCAGCGGCGTTCGGGTGAACGCGGTGGCGCCGGGTTATATCGCGTCCAGCGGTATGGACCACTATCCGCCCGAACATGGACCACGGCTGCGCGCGATGGCCGCGACGGTGCCGCTGGGGCGCTTCGGCAACGAGGCCGAGACCGCCGCGGGCATCGTGTTTCTGCTCAGCCCTGCGGCATCGTTCATCAGTGGCACCACTCTGCGCATCGACGGCGCTCGCCCGCAGGCCCGCATGGGCTGGGAGTTGCGCCACGCTGACGCGCAAGGCGATGCGACGCCCGATGCGGTCCGGCCATTCGACGGCTATCACCGCGCGGTCACGCCGCGCCTGTTCCAGCGCTGACCGGAGCGCGCCTCCCCTGATAAAGACAAGATCATGCAATATACCCACGAACACCTGGAAATCCAGAACACCCTCAAGCGCTTCATCGACGCCGAGATCAATCCGCATGTCGACGAATGGGAAGCGGCCGAGATGTTTCCGGCGCACGAGGTTTTCAAGAAGCTCGGCGACCTGGGCCTGCTCGGCCTGACCAAGCCAGAGGAATTCGGCGGCGCCGGGCTGGACTATTCGTATGCGATGGCGATGGCTGAAGCCCTGGGGCATATCGACTGCGGCGGTATTCCGATGGCCATCGGCGTGCAGACCGACATGTGCACGCCGGCGCTGGCGCGTTTTGGCAGCGACGAATTGCGCCGGCAGTTCCTGGCGCCGGCCATTGCCGGCGACATGGTGGGCTGTATCGGCGTCAGTGAGCCCGGCGCGGGCAGCGACGTGGCGTCGATCAAGAGCCATGCGCGCAAGGACGGCGACGACTATGTCATCACCGGCCAGAAGATGTGGATCACCAACAGCCTGCAGGCCGACTGGATGTGCATGCTGGTGAATACCGGCGAGGGCCCGCAACACAAGAACAAGTCGCTGGTCATGGTGCCGATGGACAGCCCGGGCATCGTGAAGGCGGCCAAGATTCGCAAGATCGGCATGCATTCCAGCGACACCGGCCTGATCCACTTCGACGAAGTGCGGGTGCCGCAGCGTTACCGCATTGGCGCCGAAGGTCAGGGCTTCATCTACCAGATGATGCAGTTCCAGGAAGAGCGGCTGTGGGCCGCGGCCAGTTGCCTGCAGAGCCTGACCAACTGCATTGGCTGGACCATAGCATGGGCGCAGGAGCGCAAGTTGTTTGGCAGCACGCTGGCAGACCAGCAGTGGGTGCAGTTCAAGCTGGCCGAGATGAAGACCGAACTCGAGAGCCTGCGCGCCTTGACCTATCGTGCTTGCGAGTTGTATGTGCAGGGCCAGGACGTGACCGAGCTGGCATCGATGGCCAAACTCAAGGCCGGTCGACTCAACCGTATCATTCCGGACGGATGCCTGCAGTTCTGGGGGGGCATGGGCTTCACGCTCGAGAACAAGGTCTCGCGCATGTACCGCGATGGGCGTCTGGGCTCGATTGGTGGTGGCGCCGACGAGGTGATGCTGGGCATCCTGGCCAAGATCATGGGCACGGCGAAGAAGCCCCCACGGGGTTGAGACCAACGGTTCCATCGAAGGAGGTCCATTTGAGCGCAAGTCAGCATTCCGGTCCGAACTCGGGTTTCGATCCCGAAGAGGAGCGCAACGACATCGAGACCCTGTCCTTTCTGGTGGCGCGTTTCGCCGCCAAGGAGATCGCCCCCCACGTGGGCGAATGGGACCGTGCCGGCGAATTTCCGCGCAGTTTGTACAAGCGCGCGGCGCAGATCGGACTGCTCGGTCTGGGATACCCGGAAGACCTGGGCGGCACGCCGGCGTCGCAACGCATGCGCAACGCACTGAGCTATTCGATGGCGCGCCACGGCGCCAGTGGTGGTGTGTTCGCCGGCCTGCTCTCGCACAACATCGGCCTGCCGCCGATCGTGCGCCATGGTTCAAAGGAACTGCAGCACGAGATCATTCCCCCGGTGCTGCAGGGCGAGAAAATCGCCGCGCTGGCGATCACCGAGCCCGGTGGAGGCTCGGACGTGGCGGCGATCCGCACCAGCGCGCGACGCGAGGGTGATTTTTTTGTCGTGAACGGCGAGAAGACCTTCATCACCTCGGGCATGCGGGCCGACTACCTGACGGTTGCCGTGCGCACCGATGACGGCGCGGCATTTCCGGGCGATGCCGATGACGCGCGCGGCGCGCAGCCGGTGCGCGGCTCCCACGGCATCTCCTTGCTGGTGGTGCCCGGCGACAGCGAAGGGCTGACCCGTTCACCGCTGCAAAAGATGGGCTGGCATTGCTCCGACACCGCGCAACTGCACCTCGACAACGTGCGCGTGCCAGCCCGTTACCTGATCGGCGATCCGGGTGCTGGCTTCAAGATGATCATGGGCAACTTCAACGGCGAACGCCTGGCCATGGCGGTGGCAGCGCTCGGTTTTGCCCAGGCCTGTTTTGATGAGGCGCTCGACTGGGCGCGCCAGCGCAAGACCTTTGGCCAGGCGCTGGTGGCCCATCAGGTGATCCGGCACAAGCTGGTCGACATGCAGATGCGGCTGCACTCGACCCAGGCATGGATCGACAGCCTGTCGGAGGCCGCCGATGCCGGTGCCGAGCGTGCGGGCGGCGACGCGGCGGCGCAATGGGTGGCGCAGGTCTGCCTGCTCAAGAACCATGCGACGCAGACCATGCAGTTCTGTGCCGACCAGGCGGTGCAGATCCTCGGTGGCATGGGTTACATGCAAGGCTGCCGCAGCGAGCGCATCTACCGCGAGGTCAAGGTGATGATGATTGGCGGCGGCGCCGAAGAGGTGATGAAGGATCTGGCGGCGCGCCAGCTTGGCCTATGAGCCGCCGGGCCGCCCCAAGGCGAATCCCGCAGTGCGCAGCACGCAGGGTAGTCCAGTGAGCCGCCGGGCCGCCCCAAGGCGAATCCCGCAGTGCGCAGCACGCAG
>Ga0209491_10000583_pt1 | contig 73261 bp, 34 predicted proteins | sample BON02_FD_187213 | JGI IMG/M metagenome (GOLD analysis project Ga0209491, IMG submission 187213) | Freshwater microbial communities from Lake Bonney liftoff mats and glacier meltwater in Antarctica - BON-02 (SPAdes) (version 2) | ecosystem: Environmental > Aquatic > Freshwater > Ice > Glacier... | reverse complement strand
CAATTCACTAATATTGTTATAACGATATAAATGAATCAATCTAAAAAGTCAAATGTCATCATGCCACCCAGTGGTACTTTTACAGTTGATTTTACATATTTATATAAAGTCAAATTTTTTGACATTTGTAAACTTTTTGTGAAATCAACTGTAAATATGAAAACATAAATAAAAAGATAAAACTATTTATTGATTGCTTACAAAAACCAAAGCCAAGTTGGAAAGAAACATTTATGTCAAACATAAGAACGTTAGAATTATAGATATTCACTTGGAATATTAGAATTACATATTTGTCTATGTCCTATTTTAAATCTTCCAGAAAACATAAAATTATCTTTGAATTTATTACTATTTATATACGAAACTATATTATTTAAATTACACTTTTTTTTCGGTTTAAGCATTATCAAACCACCACCAAAATAATTAACTTTACCTAAAAATGATACATTTGATTTCCTTGTTAAATTAGAAATGTAAATACAATCTTTACCAATATTAGTGTTTATGCTAGTAATATTTCTTGGCGCCCCCCATTCAAACCAATTATTTTCATTAAACTTTCGTATTCCTCTTTCGATAAGTTCTTTTTTGTGGTTTAATAAATATTTATTAATTTTTTCATTATCACAAGGATAGTTTTCAATATAAATATATTTATCAACTTTATCTTTACCATTTAATACTTCTATATTGCCAAGTTCTTCATTTTTATAAACTTTTTCTTTTCCACTAACAAGACCAACATAAATGTCAAAATAGTCTTGAAATAATATATTATTATTATTTTCTTCTTCTCCAAAAGTAATTAATCCATTGCGGTTTTTAATATAAAGTAATTTGTTGTTATATAATATTTTTTTCTCAATTAAACTATTTTTACAATATCTAAATACAATAACATCAATAGATGCATTTTCAAACATTTTTTCATTATGAGGATGAAATATATGAGTAAATGTTCCATACGTCATCATACTATTCAATAATTTTGAAGAACTTGTTAATTTAAGAAAATCAGACGGAACAATAAATATTAACTCACCCTTATCGTCAAGTAAATTATAACATTTTTCAATAAAATCAATATATACGTTTCCTTTTTTAGTTCTAATATAAGGAGGATTTCCTACTATTGTTTTGTATGTTTTTGTAATTGTTTGTTTCATAAAATTACCATAAACAACCTTATCTTTTTGTATTTTGTCCAATAATTTAATTTTTTTATCAATTTCATACATATCAAATGTTATACTCGGTATTTTATCAGTAATAAATGTAATTAAATCACCTTGTCCTATGGATGGTTCTAAAATATTAGACGGATTATTTAAAATAAACTCATATACCTTTTCCTTGAGTTCTATATTAGTCGTAAAATATTGTCCTAAAGTATGTTTTGTTGGCATAGTTAATATTTCTGTAGTTATAGTATATTCTAAATCTTTAGAAATAAATAAATCATTTTTTTCTTTTACTTTATTAATTTCATTCAATTTTTCATTAACAACCGCGCCTATAATTTCTTTAAGTTTTGTTTCATTAACACAAGGTAGTTTTTTATTGATGTGTTTATCGTAATGACTCTTTTGACTAAATTGTTTACCACATTTTTCGCAACTATAAAAAACCATTTTTAGTTATATATATGGTATATATCTTATTTCTTTATTTTTATTTTATTTATAATTCGTCAAATATGTAGTTATAATAATATAATAATAATAATATAATAATATTATTATATAATGGCGTATGAAAATATTTTAATTAATAGTCAAAGAGATATGTTAGAATTGGATTATTATGATGATAATGACATCATTACATTCAAAAATGTCACATACTTAAGTAATGTAAATATATCGGGATCAATGATTTTGACAGAAAATCTTAATATAGATGGAAATTTACATATATCAAACAATGTAAATATTAGTAATGTAACTACTAATAATATTAATATATCAAATAATACATTAATCAATAATTTAATAGGTTTACAAATAACTTCTAATAACGTATTATCTAATAATTTTTTTTCTAACTATGTCTACATTAATGAAACATCTACATTATTATCTTCATTAAATACTAATAATATTTCATGCAGTTGTGTGTTTACTGATTTTATAACAACTACAAATCTATTAATATCAGCAAATACAATAAATATAGGAGGTGTAAATTCAATAGTTAATTTATATGCAACAACTACATACATAGCAACTAATGATTTATTTATTGATGATAAAATGTTTCAACTAAATAAAAATATAAGTTCTTCGGGTGGCTTGGATGAAGGACATTTAAGTGGTTTTGAAATAATTGGGATTAACGATACTGGTTTTATTAAAACAACACCAGATTCAAAAAGATTTTTAATAAAAACACCAGAACCATCTATTAATGGATATATATTAACATCTGATATAAATAATAATATTAATATATCAGGAGAAACTATTATTAATAATAATACTACTATAAATAATAATTTATATATATCAGGATCGTGTTATTTAAATAATGTTACATTATTATCAAATTTAGTAGTTAATGATATAATAACTGATAAAATTACTATTAACTCCAATATAAGAGTTAATGGATCAGTAAATCTGAATAATGTAAATAATGGTTTTAACGAAACTAATGCAATTACAGTAACCGAAGATTGTGTATTAAATAATACTACAATTTTATCAAACTTAACATGTTTAAATGAATGTGTTGGAGAATCAGAATATTATACTAAAAATATATTAGGAAATCAAAACATATTATTAAATAACGAATGTACTTTTAATACAATAAATATAAATAATAGTTTTATTAATAAACAAAATGTTACAGTATATTCATCATTAAGCATTTCAAATAATAGTGTATTTAATAACAAAAATATAAATTTAAATCTCAATTGTAATAATTATAATACTAAAAATATTTCTATTCAAACTAATTTATTAGTTAATAACGATGGATTTTTTAATAATGATCTTACTTTGGGAACTAATCACAGTACTAGAACAAATATTAATGGGACTTTAATTATAAATAAAGTAAAAGAATATGATGATATAACATTAATTTCTGAAACCAATTATCCACTAGGAACTATTTATAGAACAGGAGGTATATTAAAAATAAAAACAAATACAACACCTCCTACCATGACATTAGTTGGAGATTCCGCCGTTATTATATCATATGGGAGTTCTTACATAGAACCGGGAATTACTAGTATTAGTTTTTTCAATGAAAGTTTAAATTCTTATATTATATCAATAGGAAATAATATAATAGATCCTATATTGGTCTCGTTAGATAAAGTAATTACCGAATTATCATTATATGATGTGGGTGTATATGATATTTTATATAAATCATATGATAATGATGGAAATAATTCGACAATTACTAGAAATATTACTATTAGGGTAACTAAATTAATAATAGATATTACATCGGATAATATTATAGATACTTGCTCTTCTTCTTTTTCAGCCACTTTATTAACTATTGTTTCTGGTGAAAAGAAATATGGTTATAACTTAAGATATGGTGCGTATACGATTAATCCGACTATATTAAATACTAATTCATGGGATTTTAATAATGATTGGGTTTTTATGGTTCGTTTTAAGATTAGTTCTTCTGCGTATATATCATTTGGTTACGATGATCCTATAATTAATTGGGGATATGGTTTAACAACTGGGCAAACAACAGCACCTTATAGGATATATCATAATGGAAGCTCATGGGGGGCTTCTGTGGGTATGGATGCGCCTACTAATCCAGCTAACTCATCTACTGTTTTTAGAGAAGGTTGTTTTTTACTTGTAAAAAGATTAAATAATATTATTACTTTTGAAATATATGACTTAGTTGGAAATATTATTACCTTTGCAACACATCCAAATATAACATATACAAATAATAAATCATTAGTTCAAATATATGTTAGTGATGCGTATCTAACAACCGATGGAATTTTAATAGATACTAACACATCTACAGGTTTTAATGAATACATTGAAAGTTTTGGTAATTCACCTTCTTGGATAGTATCAGCTGATTTAAAACTTAATATTACCACAGATAATGTAATATACACTTATGCAAATCCAGGAGGTCCTCTAATCTATACAATAGGAGGATATGGATATAATTTACAATATGGTTCATATACTGCAAAACCAAGTATTTTAACAGATATGAATTTTGGATTTAATGATAATTGGGTTTATATGACAAGATTTAAAAGTGATGATACATGGATATCATTTGAATATGACGATTCGATTGGTAATTGGGGGGATGGAACAAATTCGGGGCAAGCGACATCACCTTATTATATGTATAATGATGGATATAATTGGAGTGGATCATCTGGGTTAGGGTTAGCAACAAATGCAGTTACTGCAGGAAATATATTTAAGGATGGTTGTATTTTAAGAGTTCTGCGATTAAATAATATTATGACATTTCAGATATATGATTTAGTCGGAAATATAATTTCAACAGCCACGCAAACAAATGTAACATATAATAATAAAAAATCACTTGTTAAGATATATACTAATAGAGGTAAACTTAGCACTGATGGAATTATTATCAATACAAATACAGATATTACTATTAGTGATTATATATCATATTTTGGAACTACTCCTGCTTGGATAGTATCAGTTGATTTAAAACTTAATATTACCACAGATAATGTAATATATACTTATGCAAATCCTGGAAGCCCACTAAAATATGGAATAGGAGGAGAATATGGTTATAATTTAGAATACGGTTCATATACTGTAAAACCAAGTATTTTAACAGATATGAATTTTGGATTTAATGATAATTGGGTTTATATCACAAGGTTTAAAATTACCAACGTATGGATATCATTTGAATATGATGATCCTATTGGTAATTGGGGTAATGCGACAAACGCAGGGCAATTAACATCACCTTATTATATTTATAATGATGGATATAATTGGAGTGGATCATCTGGATTAGGATTACCAACAAATGCAGGTACATCAGCAAATATATTTAAGGAAGGTTGTATTTTAAGAGTTCAGAGATTAAATAATATTATGACATTTCAGATATATGATTTAATTGGAAATATAATTTCAACAGCTACGCAAACAAATGTAACATATAATAATAAAAAATCACTTGTCAAGATATATACTAATAAAGGTTATCTTAGCACTGATGGAATTATTATTAATACAAATACAGATATTACGATTAGTGATTATATATCATATTTTGGACCTACTCCCGCTTGGGTGAAATCAGAAGTACTATTATTAACTGCTTCTAATATTGATGAAACATATGGTCCTGGTGGAACACCATTTACATATATATTAGAATATGGAAAATCATATGCCACAAATTTAATATTTGGCGCATATACAATAAAACCAGAAATTTTACAAAATTTAAATTGGGATTTTAACGGAGACTGGGTTTTTATGATAAGATTCAAAAATACTGGACAGTGGTTATCATTCGAATATGATTCAAATTTACCTAATTGGGGGGTTGGAACAGATTATGGTCAATTAACTTCTCCTTATTATATATATACCGATGGAAACGTTTGGTCTGGATCTACTAATATGGCTTTACCTAATACAATGACTAATGTAAAAAATACTATTAATAATGGGTCTATAATCAGGGTTTGTCGAATAGAAACAGTAATTATCTTTCAAATTTACGATCTTGTTGGAAATCTTATAGCTTATTCAAATATCACTAATATAAAATATAATAACTACAAATCTTTATTTAATATATATACCAATGAAGGAAATCTTACATCAGACGGAATTATGATAAACACGGACACAACTAAAAATGTTAATGATTATATTCAAACTTTTGGTTCACAACCATCATGGAATGGATTATTGAAAGATTTTAATATTGTTACAACAAATGTATCTAATGCATACATCACATCAACACATACATATACGAATAACCCAATTACATATGATGTTGGATATTTTGGATCAAATATATATTGGTCTTATTTACAAGGAACTACGACAGATCATATTAATTATCCTCCAGTAGTAGAATCACCTAACACATCATTTACCTTATCAAATCCAGGAGCGACATTTACAGCATTTACTTTATCTAAATCTTTTATCGATACAGTAAATTTAAATGATGATTGGTTTTGTTGTTTTAAATTAAAAAGATTTATCGGAGGTAGTTTGAGCTTTATGATATATTTTGATTCAAAGGAATATTATGATTTGTCTAAAAGTGGATGGTATTATGATCCACCTGCGGTAAATTATGTAAGTGCTGGTCAAGATGATGTCAATGGTAATAATGGTGCTAAATTTGGAATAAGTTTATCAAGTAATATTACTATTAGTGGTCCTGTTAATAGTTTTGATATAGATGGAAGCGGTATAACGTTATCCAATGGAAGTATTGTATGGACAAATCCAAGCAATGTATTAAATGATTTTAATAATGGTATGTATATATCATTAAGTAAAAATGAAAATCTTAAGAAATATTCTCTTAAATTATACAAAAATGACGGAACTTTATATTTATCTATAATATTAAATGTTACTACTACTAATTCATATAATAGATTACCGTTTCATTTATATCATAATACTGGAACATTTAAATATTATGATGGGTTTATTTGGTATAATTCAGATTTAACATATAATCAATTTCAGAATGATTTTAAATCAGGTATAACATTTACATAACTATAACCAATTATAAAAAAAAATGAATAATATATTATTAGATAAAGAAAAATATAATATAGAAATTATAATAATGTTATTTAACGATAAAGAAAAAATAGACATTGAAGTATTTGATAATACTTCAAACAATGATATTGATTCAGAAACTAAATCAATTAATGAAAATAATATTAAAGCTAAATCTAAGGCTAAATCTAAGGCTAAATCTAAGGCTAAATCTAGTATAGAAATTACTGGAGATACCTCTATAATTATAGATAAACCTAAAGCTAAAGCTAAGAGTAAATCTAAGGCTAAAATTATAGTGGTTGATGATGATAAGGTAGAAGATAAAATAGATAAAATAGATGAAATTATAGATGACAAAGATAATGAAACTGTAAATCCTAAACCTAAAGCTAAATCTAAGGCTAAAGCTAAAGCTAAAGCTAAAACCAATATTATAGATAACCTAGATGAAAATGAAAACGATGAGCAAGATATTAAAGATGATTTAGTTAAACCCAAAGCTAAATCAAAAGCTAAGACTAAAACTAATGATAATTTATTAGAAAATGCAAATAAAGAACTAAAAATAGAAGAAAATGATAATAATAATGACACACAGTTACGTTTAATTGATTCAACTATAGATAATAGTGTTAATAATAAAAATATTAAAAATATATTATCTAATACTGATTATATAATATCAGATAGTTCCGATGACGATGATGACGGAGATGAAGATGAAAAAAATCATAAATTATATAATGAATTATTGGAACAATATAATAAATTAGAAAAAGAATTATCCGATAATACAAAAAAATGGACAGATTGTGAAAAACAAATAAAAAATAAATATGATGATGATTTAATACCTAAATTTAAAAAATTATGCGAATCTATAAATAAATCAAGTGAGTCAAAAATAGATATATCAAAATTAAACATAAAATTATAATACTTTTTATGAAATTGACTATACTAAAATTTAAATTATACTAATTAATTATTATAATTTAAATTTTATTAATAGGTATCCATTTATTATATTTCGAACAAAATACACATTCAAATTCAAACGAATCTTTGTAATTTGTATTAATATCACAGAATCTCGATATTTTATAATTTGGTATTAATGCAATATTATCTTTTATTCCATTTTTTATTAAAGAAATATTATAAACATCGGGTATATGACTTTTTTTTAACCAAAATCTTTTTATAGGTCCGTTATAATATGAATAATTTTGATTAGTCAAATATTCTTCATAATTGAGTAATATATTATCACTGGTAAACTTATTTTTTTGTATAGTGATTTGGGTATTATCTTTTTTATATTTATTTACAAAAATTATATTAATTCCAGTATATTTAGGATAAAAAATTATACTAGATGATTTTTGATCAGTTTTTATTATGGATATTATTTTTTTAATATCATGATATTTATAAATTTTAATAATATCAAATACTAATGTAGCAGATATTGAAAAATGTATTTTAATTATACCATTTAAATAATTTATCTTCTGTTCTAAATCTAATTTCAATAAGTCAATACCCATTAAATAATAAGCATCACTAATAACAAACTTATTATTGTTTAAAAATTTTCCATCTAACAACGTTTTGTTATATAAACACTTTGGAAACATAATATCTAAATTTATAATCTCAATATTATTTAATTCAATATTATTCCGTGTATATGATAATTTTTTTCTATTTATCAAAACACTATAATCTTTTTCATCTATATTAATAAAAAATAAAAAATAATTATCATTTTTATTATTTATTGAAACATAATATTCGTTTTTTATTAATGTGTTTAAAACATCATTAGATTCTAATAACTTATATCTATATAAATTTAAATCAATAATGTAATATAATTGATTTATTATTTCTAGTTTAATGTCATCATTAATAGTATAATTAAATACATTATCGGTTATCATCATATATTAATTATATAATTATTGTTTATAATAATTATATAATTAATATATCAGTTTTTTATAAAATATTGATAAAGAAAATGAGTATTCATATATGTATATATATGAATATCATAAACATAACATGTATAATAATATTCGTTATTGTCATATTTTTATTTAATGATAAGATATATGAATTAAAAAATAAAATTTTAAATAATTTAATAAATGATGATATTAATAACAAACTATTAAATTATTTAAATGCTCTAATATTACCAGATATCGAAATATTTTATTATAATAAAAATAAAATAAATTTACAATTAGATGAAAGTATCTCCAATAATTTATTAATTCATATAAATAATCTTATTAATAAAAAATCCTTTAAGTTTAAGTCAATGAAATTATTAAATAAACCATGTTATAATATTACTAAATACGGTAAATGTGTTAAGGAATTAATAATAAAATGCGATATAGAGTTTATAAATAAAAATAAAACAAAAACTAAAATAGGCACAAAATTTTTAAATATATCATTATTTATATTAAATGAATCCGATTATTTGAAAAGTAATATAATATTAACTAATATAAAAATAGATGATTATTATATTGATAACACGTATATAAATTATGAAACTAATAATACTAATTCTAATTCCAATGATATAGATATTGATATAGATAGCATTATTCCAAATAGTATAACTTTAACCGAATAGTTTAGTTCTTTCTATATTTATCAAATAATGGATCGGTTTTTAATAAAATATCAGGAGTAGTATATTCTGTATCAATAAGCAGTCTACCTCTTTCTGATATATCTTTACCAGTTTTATAATTATCTGGAACTACTCTATTAATAAAATCTTTAATTTCTATAGGAACATCCGGATCTGTCATTATTTCTGGACAAAATCCTTTTTTTATAAGAGAATTAAAGAAATAATGAATATCGTAATATCTATTTCGTTTTGATGTTATATTAGAAGCATTCGCCCATTTTGTATTTACTTTAGAATTTTCGATAATATTTTTTATACACGAAAAATCAAAATCCCATAACTGTATTTGAATATTTATTATAGGTATATAATATTTTTGATGATTTATATTATATAAATACCATTTTTTATTAATATTATTAGTAGTAACTAATATATTATTGGCTTTCATATCATTGTGTTTAAAATCAGGGAATTTATTATGTATAACCGCTAGTACAGATAATAACTGGAAAAAAATTATAGTCCATTTTTCTAATGTAATTGTTTTATATTTTTTTCTGAAATAATCTAATAAATCACCAGCATCGGCCCATTCACTTATTAATACAGACGCATTATTATAATACTCTCCTTTTTCATTTCTTTCTAAGAATTTTAAAAAATTTTTATCAGTAATATTAATTATTTTGTTTAAATTTAAAAACGGTATTATACTTGTATTAAAAGTTAATAAAGGTAGTATAATATGAGGATTCTGTTTTTTTATTACAAATTGAGACAATAGTTTTATTAATAATATTTCCGCATTCTCAGGTCTTTTTGAATCATGCATATCACCATAATGTAGTTTTTTTGGATATGGAACTATTTTTACAGCATATTCTGATTTATTACCCCCACTTATATTTACTCCTTTAAAAGTATGTCCAGTCGATCCACTTTTTACATATAATAGCTTACTATTCAATTTATTTAAAACTTTTCCTATATCCATATATTTTTTTGGTATAATATCGCGTATATCTTTTTTTTCCATTAAATTTTTTATATATTTATTATCATAATCATATAATATATTAAAATCACTATCGTTTTCGTTAATAACATTATTTATATTTATTAATCTTTCATTTGGAATATGTTTATTATTATTATCAGTTATTTTAATAGTATTGTCCATATATAATATTAATTCTATATAATATATATATACTTTTTTTTATCTAATTAATGATAATATTATCGAAACAAATTTTTATTAGTATTACGTCAAATGCGCTTATATTAATTATTTTGTTAATATATATTAGTTAAAGATGTTAACATATTATATCTATACACCCGCTTATTCACCTGAATTTAATCCAATAGAAGAAAGCTTTTCTGAAATTAAAAGAATATTTAGAAGAGAAGATGATCATAGTAATTTAATATTATCTATAAATAATTCAATAAATAATTGCAATAAAGAAAATTTTATAAAATATTTTAATCATTCAATGAATATTATTTATAAATATAGGTAAATAAATACTATAAATATAAACTAAAATACTATAAATATATAATGTAATACCATGAAATAAAAATTTAATTTTAATAAAATTAAATAAAATAAATAAATACTATAAAATAAAATTTTAAATCTAATATATATAAACATTTTATAGTATTGACCAATTTTTTGACATTTGTAAACTTTTTGCGAAATCGACCGTAATTGTATTATTATTTTTAATTATTTTTCTCAATTAACTTTCCTTGATTATTAATAATATAATTATTAATATTTTTATAATCTTTTACAATAAAATATACGAGTTTTTTAACAATTCCTATCATTAATGTTAAATAACGAATATCGGATAACTCCCGATTTACTGGCGGATAACGTCTATCAACATATAGAGGTATATCATTACCGAAACCAATAAATGAAAAATGTGTATATTTATTATCTTCATTGTTAGTATTCTTAAAAAATTCTCTAATCAATCTTACTAAATATATCGAATATTCATTTTCTTTTGTTAAATCTATTACTTCCTCCCAACATAAGGCATTTAATAATATAATAAAATTAGATAATTCCATTTTATCAATTGTATTAAGTCCTTCGGGGTTTTTTTTTAGGTATATGTCAACAAATTTTTTATAGTTATCAAGATTAAAACATTTAACATGATATTCATCCGTATGTTCAATTAAAAATGCAGAACCTCCTCTAGCATCCATAAAAACTTTCCCATCTATTTCTTTTCTTCTATTTTTGTTTATCTCTGTTTTCAGTATATTTTCAAAAATAGCTTGTCTATTACAATGATCAAGTTGTTCTAATAAATTATTAGATTGTAAATAATAATCTATTGTACTATCACCCATTATGTAAAAATTATATGGTTCGGTAATATTACTTTTTATTACCATCTCTTTAATAAAATTTTTAGACCAAACTTCAAAACCTTTTAACCCAAAGTGATTTTTATCCATCAAACCACATGTATTACAATAATCATATCGGTCATTAATGTTATATTCCTTAGACATAAAGTCATATAGTAATATCTTTTTAACATGCTCCCTCATTTCTAGAATATCCATAAAATCATTACCATTTTTAATAGATTCCTTAATATTATTAAAAGATTTCTTAAAATCATTATATTCTATTTCCGCCTTAGATTCAAACTCACGGAGATCCCAATCAATATAGGACGTAATATACCTTTTTGACGCTTCCATACATTTATCTATATATTTGTCAAAAAGTTTTAATATATTCGTTTCAACGGCTTTGCATTCTTCCTTATATGGTTGTTCCGGTTTTTTATATTCTTTTTTACATAATAAGTAAGGAGATGATACAAAATGCAGTTCACGTAATCTAATCATATTTTCATCACTATACAGGTCTTTTATATTTTGCATAAAAGAAGGCATAATATGTATAAAAGAATAAATATCACCTATACTTATTTTATGCTTTTCGATTTCGGTATTTTTAATTATAATATTTTCAATTATAATATTTTTTATTGGAATTTCTATATTATTATCATTATATATTTGTTCTATTGCATTGGTATAATTTGTCATAGAGGCTTCTTTAATAATAACTTCATCAGGGGGAGTAGCATTATTATATCGTTTTAAATAGTCTTCTATAAGTCTAGACACGATAACACTTTGTATAGTAGTATTAAAGTTATGATATTCATTAGCCCATTGAATATCTTGGTAAAAAATATAAGGTGCACCTACTTCTTCTACTTCATCGGCACCACCAGATATATTATTTTTTAAGTTTTTGTATTTATATTTATATTTATTATATTTATCAACATAATTTAACATAATATATATTTATCGAGATAATATATAATTAGATATTATAAGTGGTAATATATATATATATCATGAATAAGGATAAATTATTATTTTGACATATGTAATAAAATTAAAATTTAAAAGTAATAATAAATAAAGCAAATAAACTATTTTAAATATTTTAATTACTGATAAAGTTTTTTAAAAGATTTTTTCATACTATTTTTTTGAAACTTTTTGGTAGAATAAAAGTTATAATATTAGAAAATAAACTATTTTTTTTTATAATTTTTATTACTAATGATTCTTGTTATCAAGATAGATTATTGTTTATAATATTTATATTTTTTTATCTCAATGATATTACAGCCAATTTTGCAAAGTTTATATGAATGACAAAAAATATAATTTTTTCCTCCACTAATTAGCAAACCATCTTTTGGATATTTATCTATTTTTTAGATTCAATAGATTGTTCAACAATATTTATTTTAGTATAATATTTATCAATATTGTTTCTTATTAGTCATTTTTCTTTGATTGTCATGGTATTTTTACTCTGTCGTTTCTTTTTTATTTAGTTATTTCATATTATTTAGTTTATATAATAATTATTTATGTCAATTTTTTTATTACAGTCGATATATGTCCATGTAAATATACAGAATATTATAAATTAATATTGATAAATATTATTTAAAAATAATAAAAATATTTGCAAAAATTATGAAAATATTTTTATTATAAATTTAATTTATAATAATGCGATAAATAGATATATGAAAAACTGTAAAATAACTCATAAAATTTAATAATATATTTAAACACGTAATAAAAAATCTACTTTTTTATAAATTTAAATTATGAATATACCGATATAAAACTATATTATTTTTATAATTTATAAAAAAACTGAAAATATTATATATATATATATACAATATTTATATATATATATATATTAAATAATGATCTCAATAAATGAAATAACTATTAATAAAAAAAATTATAAAAATACCATTGGGTCATCTAGACTTGAATTCAATATTTTTGGTGAAAATATAACATCAGCAATAATAAATTGCTTACGTAGAACCATTTATACGGATATACCTATTTATGCTTTTGATAAAATAACTTTTGAAAAAAATACATCAATATATCATAATAGTTTTTTACGTTTACGAATAAAAAATATACCTATTTGGGGAATAATAAATAATATTGATTTTATGGATAATGATGAAATATTAGAAAAAGAAGATAAGGATAATGATAAATATAATCAAGATGATTTAGAATATAATGATGAAAAAGCAGCATATAATAATAAAAGAGAAGACCCTCATGTCTTAACAATGTATGTAAAATATGTAAATAAAACAAATAATATAATTAGCGTTACTACCGATGATTCTAAATTTTATTATAACGATAAACAAATAAAATCCCCTTACACAAACCCTGTGGAATTATTAAAATTATCACAGGACCAAGAAATATCGGTATCCGCCATTACTTCGTTAAATACCGAAACTTACAATACCAATTTTAGTCCCGTCGGTATCGTAATGTTTAAACAAAATGAAGAAAATTCTTTTTTATTTATAATTGAATCGAGAGGGCAAATAACTGAAAAAAGAATTTTAGATGTGGCTATAATAAATATAATTAGAAGATTACGTAAATTATCAAATATTATAAAATCATATCATGTTGACGATAATATTTTAAAAGGGGTTATCGAAATACATGACGAAGACCATACCATAGGTAATCTTATATCAGATTCATTACAAAAACATAAAAATATTATTTTTGCTGGATATAATATACCTCACCCTCTTGAAAAAATAGTCAATATAAGCTATGAAATAAAAAATAGTACTATAAAAAATATTTTTAATGAAGTAATAGATTACAATATTGAAATATTTAATAAAATAAAAATAAAATTAAATAAATTAAAAATTTAATGTACCTCTTCCTAGTATTTTAATAGGATCGGAAATATATATAATTATATAATAATTAGGATAAATACATATTTTTTTAGATAACTTACATATAATATTATCTGTAGCAATATCTATTATTTCAGCCTCGCATGTTTCTACACCCAATAATAATGATATTTTTTCATTAATTATAGGGGTCCATGTATCGTATATATGTAAATTTATCATACACCTCTTAATTTTTATTTCATTTACTATTTCTAAATTATTATTTGTTGATAATATACAACCTTTTAATCTATCGTTTTTACAATAAGATGGATCTATATTGGTACATATACCAACCAAACCTCCTGGTATAATAGTAGATAAATTTTCTTTTTCGCTTTTTAAGGAAATTATTTTACTTTTTAAAGAAATATCCAATTCATGAATTCCTGGTTTTATATAAATGGTATCATCTAATGATAATGTTCCTTTTAAAAGAGTACCACCTACAACACCTCCTTTTACGTTATCCAATTCAGTCCCTGGTTTATTAATATCAAATGTTCTTGAAACTAAAAATAATACATCCTCATTCATTTTCTTTTTATAAGAATTTATATTAAAGTTTTTCATTATGTGAAAAATTAAATAATTTAATCCTATTTTTTTATTAAAGGATGTGGGTATATAAATTAATGGGCTGATGTCATATATCTTCATAATATCCTCAACCTCTTTTTTTCTATTTAATACCGTTGATTTCGGTACAAGATCTATTTTATTTAAACAAATTATAATGTTTTTTATATCTAATAATTTAATAGCCATTAACTGATGAATTAATTGTGATTTTTTATTTATTGGTGTGTTTATAGCGATAACAATTATAACCGAATCCATCAAACATAATGACGATAATAATGTTATAAAAAATTCTTTATGACCAGGACAATCCACGAAAGATACATGATTTACTAATTCAAAATTATTTTCATCATTACCAGATATATTTTTATCAGCTCCTGTCGTGTAAAATTTATCTTTATAATTCCATATTTTCATATTAGCATATCCTTGTTTTATACTAATATTATTATTTTTTTCCAAAGAATGTCTTTGTGTCTTAACATTAGTTAATGCTTCTATTAGTGTTGATTTTCCATCACTTACACATCCCAGACATCCAATATTATTAATAGGTTGATATTTAATATATTCCTCCATTAATACTAAATAATTAAAAAAACTTTAAAATGAAAATAATAATATTATTATTAATAATAATATTATTAATTTAATTTATTCAAATAATATTATTATTAATAATAATATTATTAATTTAATTTATTCAAATAATATTTTACATGTTTACAATAATTTTTTTTGTTATTATTAAATTATAAACTAGATTGCATACATTTTCATATTCATGATAATGTGAATTATTAATATTGAACGTAATAGTACTGTTAAAATTTTTTCTATAATGTAAAATATTTATTATTTTATTAATATTTATTTGTTTTAATATACATAATGCTAAATTTATATCAGCATCTGTATAAATGAGTGAATTAATTTTTAGATTTCTAATTTTATATAATAAATATTTATATTCTTTAGAAAGTTGAAAATATATTTTTTTATTATTTTGTATATTATTATTCCAGAAAAAATTACATAAATATAAAAATTCCATTGCTATGCATTTATAAGTATAATCTATAAGATTATAGGGTGATATATTTATATCATCTATATCGATATCTTTATTATAATTGGGATAAAGATATAATTTATTAGTTTGATATAATACCATCAAACCCACTACTTTGCAAATTTTTGAATATTTTTCGAATAAATAAGAAATTGTTTGGAATTTAAAAACGGTATATTTATTATTATTAAAACTCCTAATCACCACCCCCTCGTTTTCAACAGGATTTGTTAAAATAGAATTTTCCATAACATAATCTTTATAGGTTGTTAATTCTAATTTTTTATAATGAGTATAAGTATCATATGGATAAACATAATCATTAATATCCAATTCTATCATATTAATATCTTTTATAGATACTAAATATAAAAACATGTATTCTTTTCCAAAAATATTTGTATAATCTATAATATCTTTATTATTGTGGTGTACTATAATATAATGATAATTAAGTGATTTATCTAAAGTATCATAAAATTTTTCAACATCATCGTATCCAAGTTTATTAACTATTTCCAAAAACATGGTATACTGTTTGTGTTCAATAGTATTATTTACTTTAATAATTTTTCTTGTGGAAAAATACCATTTGTCATTAAAATAAAATAATGACATATATGACCCTTCATAACATTTACTACATACATCATTCTTATCTATATGATTAAAATACTCCTGTAAATTATAATTTTCGTGAGCTAATTTTATAGTATTGCAACCATATGATATAATTTGTCTAGTGTATGTATTAAGTACTACTGATCTACATTCTATCTGTAGTTCAGTATTAGAATTATTATATATATTATATATAATCATTAGATTATCCTCATAGTAAATTTTTGATTGAATACCCATTGAATATAATTTTTTTTTAATTAAATCCATATCCAATTCATTACTATCTGCCAAAAAATCATATAAATAAAACTTAACTAGTTTGGTCATTATTTACTTATTATATAACATATGTCTTTATAACCCCATTATTTAAAAAAATCAATCTATTATTATACTTAATAGATATTTAAAATTTCTGTTTTTATGATAATAATAATTATTTTCAAAAAAGTAAATTTTTAAATAAACAAGATTCTTCTAAATTTTTATTAGTTTTTTTAACTTTATGTTTTGGTCATATAAAATTAAATATCTAGATTTTTATCTGATAATATATATATATATATATATATATATGGGTTGCTACTAGTAACGGAAAAGTTTATATTTCTTGATAACTTTATCATAATATCAATTTTTTTTCTTTTTTCAAAGGATCGTCATTATATGTTAAAAATTAAAATTCTGATATACCTATGTAATTATATATTTTTAATAATTAAATGTTTATATTGATTTTTAGTTTTTAACATATAATGATGCGAATCCCTTACCATTGTTATTCACTTTAGGATTGTGCAAATTAGATAAATAAGCACATTGTTCATTATTATATTTTCCGCTTCTGACGGATAAATTTGATTTTGGATACATTCGCATAAATGCTTTACATTTTATATCATTCTCACATTTTGTTTTGCATTCATTTACTGATAAATTACCCTCTACTTTATAGGGAGTGTCCCAATAATCTAGAATTGTATTAAGTCTTTCTGTAAATTTATCAGGTGGTTGTTCTGCTACTACTGATACCGCTGCTGGTTGTTCTGCTACTACTGATACCGCTGCTGGTTGTTCCGCTACTACTGATACCGCTGCTGGTTGTTCCGCTACTACTGATACCGCTGCTGGTTGTTCCGCTACTACTGATACCGCTGCTGGTTGTTCCGCTACTACTGATACCGCTGCTGGTTGTTCCGCTACTACTGATACCGCTGCTGGTTGTTCCGCTACTACTGATACTGCTGCAGGTTGCACTGCTGACTGTTTTTCTGGTTGCGCGGCTGATTGCACCAATGGTTGTTCATCTGGTTTTTTTTTATTAAGATATAGCCCAAGTGGTATACCGATAATGGCTGCTAATAAACATACAAAACTTATTATGACTGCTACTTTCCCCCCCGTTGATAGATTTGACCACGTATCAATAATATTATTACCCATATATATATATATATATTATCTGATAAAAATTTATATATTTTATTTTATATATTTACAGTCGATTTCACAAAAAGTTTACAAATGTCAAAAAATTGGTCAATACTATAAAATGTCTATATATAATAGATTTAAAATTTTATTTTATAGTATTTATTTTATTTTATTTTATTAAAATAAAATTTTAATTTCTATATGTATAAATATGATAGAAATTATAATTGTGATATGTGTTATTTTAGCTTTATTGATATGGATGATATTAGAATGGTATTGTGTAAGTAATGTAACACTACTACGAAAATGGTTTAATAAGGATCCGTGTAATAAATTACTTGAAGTACCTCCAACGAAAGCAACTCAAATGGAAACACTTCCAACCATAAATGCTAATTCGGCGAAGGATATTTCCACTAATTGGCAAAAAGTAATACCAAAAGTTAGTGTAGAGTTAGTCACTACTTTAAAAAAAAATAACTATTCTACAACAGTTTCTATAAAAAAAGATAACTATAATATCATAACACCTAATTTAACAATTAAGGAAAAAATATATTATAGATTAGGAGTTAATGGTAATATTGATACAACACGTATTGAAAATATAATTGATTCGATATTAGAAAGTATTAACGATCCTATTATAAAACAAAATCTGAAAAATGAAAATCCAATTTATTTAGTGGGTGCTAGCACGAGAGATTTTCATGAATTTAAAATTTTTGAAAATAGTAAAACAACTGATGGAACTAGAAACTTGCTAGATGTGAAAGGATTTGCAACGAATAAACCCATACCAGGATTTATTAGCATAGATTTTAATTTTTGTAAATATGATAATGAATATCCTGAGAGTATTGTATTTCATGAATTCGCGCACACTTTACACGAATCTGGGTTTTCCCAGCAACAAAAAAAAAGATTAACATCATTATACGATCAATATAACGTAAAAACAAATAAATATAATATAAATTCATATGCATTTTCATCAGAAAATGAATTTTTTGCAGAAATGGCGCAAATATATTGTCAAATGACATATAGATTAGATGTCACCGGTAACATAAATATTAATATATTACGATATGAATTACCTGACATGTTTTTATTTTTGGCTTCTATATTTAATATAAATAATAGTAATAAAATGCTCCTTTCCTTCTGTGATTTATGCAATAATCATAAATTATGTTGTAGAGATGATACACCTGATTGTATATCATGGGCAGCAAAAGGTGAGTGTAAGGCAAATCACAATTATATGCATAAAAGATGTAGAAAAAGTTGTTCTATGTGTTAATCTTTTACTATTTTTTTTAATAATATTAACTAGTTAAAAATTGAATATATTTTTTTGATAATTCTAATATTTTTTTTTTATCTTCGTTTGATTTATTATCCCAATGCATAGTATTTCTAGACATAAAATAATTTTTTTTTAAAATTTTATAATGTGTATTAATAAAATTATAATAAAGAGAATCCCAAATCTCATCCCATTTATATTCAATATTTTGTAATTTTACCGTAGACGTATTATTTTTATAATCACTCATTTTTTTTAAATAAGCACTACTAGATATATATGGTCTTGACATCATAAAACCAGAATCAGCATAAGTAATCATACCATATATATTTGGATACATCACCCATTGATATGCATCTATACTTACAAATGTAATAAACCAATCAAATACATCCTTAGGATCAATCATTAAAAGTAAAAAAAAATTACCCATTATCATTAATCTTTCTATATGATGTAAATAACTATATTTTAATGCTTTATTAATACAATCATCAACAGGAGGAATTTTTGTAGTTGCGTTCCAAAATCGATTACTTATTTTATTTCTATTATTAAAAAAATTTTTATTTACAAACTTATTATAATGAAATTGATATAAATATCTAACTCCTTGACGCCATCCGATTATTTGTCTAATATAACCTTCATACGAATTTATTGGAATTTTTGATTCTAGTGGCAAAACTTTTTTTATTATATCATTGTCAGTAATTAAGCCAATATTTAATAATGGTGATAACACCGAATGAAATCCAAAAGTTATATTATTACTTATCGCATCTTCGTAAGTACCAAAATTTTCTAATCTATTTTTTATAAAATCATTTAACCATTTTTTTGCACCTAAATGATCTATTGGATAAATAAAATTATCAGTATTTCCTATATTATTACGAAAATGTTTGTTAGTATAACTAATCGCTTCTTTAACATATGATGTATTATTGACTTTTGGATTAAATACATCAGTTTGATTTTCTTCAAATTTTTTTTTATTTTCATTATCATAAGATAATTTATATTTATCACCAATTGGATACATAATATTTAAATTTTTTCTTTGCCATCTATAAAATGAAGTATTGTGCGAAAATTTAGTTTTAAATATATTATCATTATAATATTTTAATTTATCGCTAGTCGTAATAAAATTTTTTGATTCTAATATAGACAAAGTAAATTTATATTTTTTTTTATTTAAATTAATATTATACATAATATCGTGATCTATTGGGTCGTATATTAATACTTGTTTTCCTTCAAGATGTAAAAAATAATCTTCATTAAAATTAAAATAAGTTATATTAATTTTTTTAGATAATAAATAATCTTGATATTTTTTCATAGTAGCTCTATGAAAAGAAATCTTGAGTTTATGAAAATTATATTTTGTAAAATATATTTTATCTTCTACTAGAAATACGTTATTATTACGTAACAATGATATATTTTCATATAATTGTGTAGGAAATATTATAAATATAGGATTATCTTTATTCATATAATAAATATTGTATTATATAGCTAAATTATATTTATTTATGATATAATTATTTTGTAAAAATGTAGATATTTTCTCTTTCATTTAATAATTTTTCGGATTCATTAAGTTTAGCTTTATGTTTATTATAGAATTTTTTTACTAATTTAATATCCATTGGAGGTAATATAGGAATTCCCATCCAATGTTTTGATTTATTAATAAAATCTTGTTCAAATGATTTTGGATATAAATATGTAATTGGAGATAATTTAGATAATTCTTTCTGAAATATATCTGGTAATAAAAATTTTGATTGTGGTGGTAAAACTAATAATAATTGCATTACGGAATCTATAATATTATAATCATTAAATTTTATTGCGTTTAAATTCGTATAATTAATATTATTATAAATGTCTGTTATAAAAGGAGGGTGATCAAAAGGGTAATACCATGACCACGAAGGACATGCTTTAAAATAATATGTCGTTATCCATTTTATACCGTATAAATAGTGTTTTACTATTTTTTTTACAAATTCTTCAAGCTCATCGTCTTTTACACCCCAATGATGTTTATAATATCTTTTTCTATATTCTTCATAAGTACCTTTTCCCAGTTTAATATCATCTATTATATTAAACTGCAAATTTTCTATTTTAAAAAGTTCTCTTTCATATGGATCTGATTTATTATTAGTAAAATATGGCATTCTAATAGACTTTAAAATAGTATCTTCTTGAATACTTAATAATTCTATCATTTTTTTGAAAAAACTAATATTTATATTAGTGTCTGATATAATATATATAATATGCTTTCCTGTATTTAATGTGATAAATGCTTCAGAATATGTTTTAATTAAATATTCCAAACCATAATTTTTAATATTCAAAGATGCTATATGTGGTAAAAAATCATTACCTATCAAATAACAAATAAATATAAAATCGTTAATAATATTATCTAATTCAATTATAGTATCAAATTTTTTATTTATAGCTGTTATAAATGTATCATATATTAATTCTTTCATAATATTAATATTTATGTATACCATTCCATCATTTGATTGTTTATTTATTTCAACGCTTTCTCGTAATAAATAAACATTTTTCTTACATATAAATGATAAAAATATTAAATCCGCATCAAGACCATAAATTACATGCTTGAATAATGGATTTTCATTTTTAATAAATTCCACTAATTTATGTTCTCCTTCACCTGGTGTTTTATATGATGAATATATTACATCAATTTCTATTGTTTTAATCCATTTTAATATATAAATATGTAATTTCTCCATAAATTTAGTCCCTGGTGTAATAGCGCTATTATTCCATGATTCGTAAATAGGTTTTCCATATTTTTTTTTAATAGAATTTTGTAATTCTTTATCGGCTATAGATTTAAATCTCCGTAATCTTTGTTGTTTTATTTTTGCCATCGGCGCTGTTCCATCTACAGCAATAAATACACCTTTTTTAGGATTAACATATTTAATTAACTCATGCATGTAATTTGTAATATTTTCAAACATTTTAATTTCAAGTTCATCCGCGGATAGATCTTTATATTTATCTGCGGTTTCAAAACATTTTGGATGAAATAAACAATTAGCATCTAATAAAAGATATTGTATATTATTTATATCATCTGAAATATCTTTTTCTAATATTGAATTTTTAGAAAATACAAATGCTTTTTCTTTGTACTTTTTTATTAACCATAAAAAAAATCCAGGAACTCCCATTATTTATATAATAACTATTAAATTATTATATATAAATCATATAATAATCATTTTTTTTTTATAACTATAATAGTTTAAAGATATATTTATACTTCAATGTTAAATGGATTTATTTAATGATAAAATAAAACTAAATGGTATAGTTAGATTAAATCTTCCTTTTGTTGAGAAATATAGACCAAAAGAAATAGATGATATTTTATTAGAAGAAATAATAAAAGAAAAATTTACATATATGTTAGAAAGTAAATTTATACCAAACTTAATAATAACTGGGGAACCAAGTACTGGAAAAACTTCAACAATATTATTTATAGCAAAAAAAATTTATAGTGATAAATATACAGATAATGTGTTAGAATTAAATGCATCTGATGATAGAGGATTATCGATAATTAATAATACAATACTTCCTTTTTGTAAAAAAAAAATAACCAGTGAAGATAATTACCCAAAAAATAAATTAGTTATATTGGATGAAGCTGATTCAATAACACAAAAAGCCCAAAATTTATTATCTACTATGATAATAAAATATAAAAACAATACTAGTGTTGTTTTTATATGTAACGAATATGAACAAATTATAGAATCAATACAATCTAAGTGTATTATAATAAAATATCCTAAAATATCAAAAGATAAATTGTATTCTAAAATAGAATTTATATGTAAACAAGAAAATATTAAATATACGGATAGTGGTATTAAATCATTATTATTTGTATCTGATTATGATATAAGACAATCTATCAATAATTTAGAATGTATATTTTACACATTTAGATTATTATCAGAAGAATTTGTTTATGAAATAATTGATAAACCAAAACCATATTATATTAAAGATATTTTAATAAAATGTTATGAAAGTGATTATATAAAGACGATAGATATTATAAAATCTATGTATTTAAAAGGATATACATGTAATGATATATTATCTATATTTATGAAGTTTATATTCGATCCAGAAATAAATATATATTTACCATTTGAAATAGAAGAAGAATATAAATTACATATGTATGAAATAATAAGTATGCATAATATTAAAATTAACGAAGGATGTGATTCTTTATTACAGATATGTGGTTGTATATCATCAGTATATAAATATATACAAAGTATTAAATAATTGTATATTATATTTATACAATAACTATAAAATTAATTTTTCAATTAATGTTGTAAATCTGATATTTTCATTATTTTCATTAAGTAATATACTTAATTGCTTTTTCATATCTGTAGATATTTTTTTTCCTATTAACCAGTGATAAATATCAATATTATATGTTTTTGTTGATAATAATATATTATCACAATAACTTATTAATTTGTCGGTTACAAATCCGTGTTCAAATAATTTATTTATTATTAATAAATTATTTGACCTTTTTATTTCATCAGATGAAATATCATTTACATATTGGAATTCTTTATTAAATATAATATCATCTATTCGATAAGTATATTTAAATACATATTCTACAATATTGATAAAATAGTCTAAACTAAATCCACAACAAGTAAAATAAAGATAACTTATAATTTTTATATATTTTAAATAATTATCTATAAATTTAATTTCGTTAATAATCTTTAAATAAAATGTTTTTTGTACTTCTTTATATTCATCAATTGTAATTTTTCCAATATTATTAACAAATTCATCTATTAAGTTAAATAAATTATTAGATGATAATTTATTTAAAATAGAATTTACTTTATTGGGTATTGTATTTTTTTTTTGATAATTATCAATAGTTTTTAAATTATTTAGTTTTTTAATAATCGTATTATCTGTTAAAAATTTTTTATTAAAAAACTTTAATTCATCTTCATTAAAAGTATTATTTTCTGTATGTGTTTTCAATTTTTTTAAATCTTCGACCATAATATTATTTAAAACTACTTAATTTTAAATAATTTTAATGTTACGACAAGAAAAAATTAAATCATAATTTTATCAATTTGATCTTTAGTAATTATTGTAATATTTAATTGGATTGCTTTTTTTATTTTTTCTGTGGGATTTGCTTTCATAGTTTCTGATTTTATTATTAAATATTTAATATCTTTTGTTAAATTATTTACAAATTTATAGTTTTTCTTATACAATAATTCAATCATTTCATTTGATGGTTTCCATCCAGATACTGTAAATAAAATCATATTATCTTTTTTTTGTTTTGGTATATTTTTAATATTTATTATTTTACTTATTTTAGCATAAAACTTAATAAAATATTTTAAATTATCGACAAATTTTTGAGATGATTTATATTCCCATCCGTCTAATTGTATAATTTTTTCTACTAATTCAGTGTTTGTAATATTTTTATACATATCTAAAATATCTGGAAAATTATTAATTATTTGTTCTATTTTATTTTTACCTATACCATCTCCAAGTTTATTAGAAGCAATCATTAATTTACATAATTCTAAATCATTTGTGCTTTTTTTAATAGAACTTAGTAAATTATTTACTGATGTGTCTTTAAAATTATCTATTTTTATTAGATCATTATAGGTAATTTTTATAATTTTTTCAATAGTATTATATCCAGATTTGTATAATTTTTCTACATTTTTTATTCCCATTCCTTTAGTTTCTATTATTGAAAAAAAATAATAAATATTTTTTATATTATAATTATCATTATTAGGTGTATCTATAATTTTTATATCAGTATTAGTATCATTCCAAATCCACTCAATATCATTTGGTAATTCCCCTTCTCCTGACGTTGACTTGGATATTATAGATTTAATATATGGTATGGTATCTCCGCTTCTTACTATTTCAACTACTGCCCCTTTCCCAAGTTTGTTATCTACTATATATTTTGCATTATGTCCAGACGTTCGTTTAATACATATTCTATCAACTTCTACAGGATTTAGTATAAGTGTTGGGATAATAGAACCATTTTTACTTACGTTCCATTCTATATCTATTATATTAGTTATTCCACCAACAGAATCATTAATATTTTTTAAAGCTATTTTATATTCGGGATTATTTGATGTATTGATATCATATACACCACCTCCTGTTATTACAATTCCATCAATTTTATAAAATGATTCCAATCTTCTTTGAATTAATAATTTTTTTAATATATCATATGATATATTCGTTATTGTTATATTGTCAACGCAAGTGAAATTCATTAATTTAATATGATATAGTTGTTCTTGTATAGACATTACAGGATCTATTATCTCGTATATTACTAAATCTATATCTTTATTTAATTCAATATTTATTGTTTTACTATTAACTAATCCAGAAACAGCTGTTCTACCATCTTTAAACATGGTTTCCCATTTTTTTAAAAAAATAGATTTTTTTATAATTAATTCGCCTCTTAATGCTAAAATATTTTTTGATCCTTTTAATGAATTATTTTTACAATAATTAATTATATTGTCATATGATGGTATGTTAATTTTTTTTAATATATTATTAATATTAAATCCATATTCACCATCACCCCGTGTATACATATTTATACCATCATTAAATATTAATAATGCCGAAACCCCATCTAATTTATCGGTTATTGTATACGGGGGGTATATTTTTTTACACCAATTTTCTAAATCATTAGATTCATATTTTATTTTATTTATTGATCCTACCCAATAATCTAACTTACTTTTATTTTTTTTATTTTTTGAACCTATACCTATATCTATATTTTTTTTATTTAATATTTCAATTATAATATCATATATTTCATCCGACAATATACTATCACCAGTATTAAAATATTTATCGTTAGAATAATTAATTATTTTAGTTAATTTGTAAATAGATAATGTGGGTATAATAGTAATGTCATCCATAATAAGTTTTATAAGTTTTTCCATTTATATACTATCTAAGCATCGCTTAATCTTTATGATTTAATTAATCATTTTTTTATAATTTTATATTATACATATATATGTATATTAACATTATCTTAATTATTATAATTATATTTTTATTAAGTTGTATCAATTCAAAATATATATATAAATATTGTAATAAAAATATTGATTCAAATTTTAATAATAGCGGAAGTAATACCAATATTTCTAAAAACAATAATAAGGGAAATATTAATGAAAAATTTAATAATAATGTGTTTAATACTAATATTTTTAAAAAACATAATAAGAAAAATAAAAAAAATGTTACATTTAATGAAGAATTAAATGAATATTATAAATATAGTGATACATATAATATAAATAAAAAAAATGAAAACAAATTATTAATTAATAATATGAAAAGTTGGTATGGTAATATGTACATAGATGAAATAAATAATGACGGGACGTATAAATATAAAGATTTTAATAGAGATAATGATATTTCTAAAATAAAGATAATTAATGATAAATACCCCATTATTAATATTCAATCAAAAAAAAATTTAGGGAAACCAATAAAGCACATATACGATAATTTAGTAGAAAACTATAAAAATATAAATTAAAGTTTTATTTCTTATAATAGGTATATGAATATTAATTCCATTATAGAACTATTAAATGATAAAGCAAATAAAGATGATGGTATAGGGGCATTAATAAAAAAATCAGATATAGATGATTCAAATCTAACATTAGGTATTGATGATTATAGAGGACAAATGAATTTTAACAATAATGAAGATGGGTATTCTCTTAATTTTAATATTGGGCATAAATCAAGAATTAATACAGCTATTAGTATAAGAGATGATGTAATAAGATTTAATTTACCAATAATTTCACCTGAAAAAATAATTTCAGATATTGTTACTAATACGGATATTACCGTTAATAATGACGCAATAATAAAAAACTTATACGTTTCCTCTTCTGCTATTATAAATGGATCAGTTGATATATTAGATAAATTAAAAGTAAAAGGGTTAATTGAATTTAATGATGAAATAAAATTGCGTAAAATAATTCCATTTAATATTAATTCTACAGATCTTATAGATAATTCTATTTCCATAAATGCAAAAAATATTACTATAGGTAATCCAAATTCATCTGTAATTATCCAAGGAACAACTACATATATAGAAACTATGGCATTGGTTGTAAAAGATAAACTTATTGAATTAAATTTAAATGATAGCATGACTAATGGGTTTGATATAGGAGGAGATACAGGAATAATTATTAGAGGAACTAATGGGGATGGATATATTAAGACGAATAATGATGCGAATAGATATTTAATCAAAGCCCCTTTGGATGATTCTATAAATTATATTAATACATTAGATTATAATAATAATTTGACTATTTCAGGTACTTCTACTTTAATCATGAATGTATACTTAGAATCTGATTTATATATCACTGGTAAATCAAATTTAAATGATGTGTTAATTAATTCAAATCTATCAGTATTAAAAGATACTATATTAAAAAACACTATTGCTGATAATATAACAGTATATTCTAATATTAATAGTAATAACATATTTACAAATATTATAACGGCTCCATCTATTATAACAGATAATATTATTATTAATGATAGTATTACCGTATCAGGCGATACTATTTTTAATAATGATATAGTATGTTTATCAGATATTAAAGTAGATGGAAAAATTTCAGTTTTATCTGATTTATTTGTTGAAGGAAATATTAAAACAAATAATAAAATAAGTATTGGTGGTTTAACGAGCGAAGAAATAAATTTACTTATTCCCAATAATGGAGATATGATATACAATGTAACTACAAAGAAACTTAACGTATATTCTAATGATGAATGGGTAGAGATAGGTGATTCTAAATCTGTTACAGTTGATTCACAAGTTGTGATAACTTCTTTTAATGCTAATGAAATTATAGTATCAAGTAATAGTATTTTATATGGAAAAGTAACGATGCCTGGAACAATTAATATGAATAGTTTAGATATTACGAATAATTTAAATTCATTAGGTGATACTTATATTAAAAAATTATTAAATGAAAATTTATCAGTATCATCAATATTATATTCATATAAACATCTTAGTGATATAATTACCACAAATACGTTTATTGTATTAGATGAAGCGATTGTTAATAATATTAATATTTCCAATAATGCAACTATAAAGAATTTAACTACCGTTGATCATATCGTTAAAGATAATTTAAGTGTATCGGGTTTATGTACTATCAATAACTCAATTATAATTAACGAAACAGTGTTATCGACTTTGAATGTTAATAAAGCAATTGTTAGTGATATTACATCATCGAGTTTATTTGTAATTAATGATACTGTATTAAATAATTTAATAGTGGATAATGAAACTGTATTATCAACTTTGAATGTAAATAAAGCTATTGTTGCGGATATTACATCTTCGAGTTTATTTATAATTAATGATACTGTATTAAATAGTTTAATAGTGGATAATGAAACAGTATTATCGACATTGAATGTAAATAAAGCAATTGTTAGCGATATTACATCTTCTAGTTTATTTGTGCTTGAAGATACAGAATTAAATAGATTAATATTAAATAATGAAACAGTATTATCGACATTGAATGTAAATAAAGCAATTGTTAGCGATATTACATCTTCTAGTTTATTCGTAATTAATGATACTGTATTAAATAGTTTAATAGTTGATAATGAAACAGTATTATCGACATTGAATGTAAATAAAGCAATTGTTAGCGATATTACATCTTCTAGTTTATTTGTGCTTGAAGATACAGAATTAAATAGATTAATATTAAATAATGAAACAGTATTATCGACATTGAATGTAAATAAAGCAATTGTTAGCGATATTACATCTTCTAGTTTATTTGTGCTTGAAGATACAGAATTAAATAGATTAATAGTGGATAATCAAACGGTATTATCAACTTTGAATGTAAATAAAGCAATTGTTAGTGATATTACATCTTCGAGTTTATTTATAATTAATGATACTGTATTAAATAGTTTAATAGTGGATAATCAAACGGTATTATCAACTTTGAATATTAATAAAGCAATTGTTGCAGATATTACATCCTCAAGTTTATTTATACTCGAAGATACAGAATTAAATAGATTAGTATTAAATAATGAAACAGTATTATCGACACTGAATGTAAATAAAGCAATTGTTAGTGATATTACATCTTCGAGTTTATTTGTAATTAATGATACTGAATTAAATAGTTTAATAGTGGATAATGAAACGGTATTATCAACTTTGAATATTAATAAAGCAATTGTTAGTGATATTACATCTTCGAGTTTATTTGTAATTAATGATACTGAATTAAATAGTTTAATAGTGGATAATGAAACGGTATTATCAACTTTGAATATTAATAAAGCAATTGTTGCAGATATTACATCTTCGAGTTTATTTGTAATTAATGATACTGAATTAAATAGATTAGTATTAAATAATGAAACAGTATTATCGACACTGAATGTAAATAAAGCAATTGTTAGTGATATTACATCTTCGAGTTTATTTATAAGTAATCATGCGGAATTAAATAGATTAGTATTAAATAATGAAACAGTATTATCGACACTGAATGTAAATAAAGCAATTGTTAGTGATATTACGTCTTCGAGTTTATTTATAAGTAATCATGCGGAATTAAATACTTTAACAGTTGATAATGAAACCGTATTATCAACATTGAATATAAATAAAGCAATTATTAGTGATATTACATCATCCAGTTTATTTATAAGTAATCATGGAGAATTAAATACTTTAACAGTAGAAAATGAAACGGTATTATCAACATTGAATATAAATAAAGCAATTATTAGTGATATTACATCATCCAGTTTATTTATAAATAATCATGCGGAATTAAATACTTTAACAGTTGATAATGAAACGGTATTATCAACATTGAATGTAAATAAAGCTAATGTTAGTGATATTACATCTTCGAGTTTATTCGTAATTAATGATACTGTATTAAATAGTTTAATAGTTGATAATGAAACTGTATTATCAACTTTGAATATTAATAAAGCAATTGTTAGTGATATTACATCTTCGAGTTTATTTATAATTAATGATACTGTATTAAATAGTTTAATAGTGGATAATGAAACGGTATTATCAACTTTGAATATTAATAAAGCAATTGTTAGTGATATTACATCTTCGAGTTTATTTGTAATTGAAGATACTGAATTAAATAGATTAGTATTAAATAATGAAACGGTATTATCTACATTGAATGTAAATAAAGCAATTGTTAGTGATATTACATCTTCGAGTTTATTTGTCATTGAAGATACTGAATTAAATAGATTAGTATTAAATAATGAAACGGTATTATCTACATTGAATGTAAATAAAGCAATTGTTAGTGATATTACATCTTCGAGTTTATTTGTAATTGAAGATACTGTATTAAATAGATTAGTATTAAATAATGAAACGGTATTATCTACATTGAATGTAAATAAAGCAATTGTTAGTGATATTACATCTTCGAGTTTATTTGTAATTGAAGATACTGTATTAAATACTGTAATAGTGGATAATGAAACAGTATTATCAACACTGAATGTTAATCAAGCTATTATTAGTGATATTACATCTTCGAGTTTATTTGTAATTAATGATACTGAATTAAATAGTTTAATAGTGGATAATGAAACAGTGTTATCCACTTTGAATGTAAATAAAGCAATTGTTACTGATATTACATCTTCGAGTTTATTTGTAATTAATGATACTGAATTAAATAGTTTAATAGTGGATAACGAAACTGTATTATCAACATTGAATGTAAATAAAGCTAATGTTGCGGATATTACATCTTCGAGTTTATTTGTAATTGAAGATACTGAATTAAATAGATTAGTATTAAATAATGAAACAGTATTATCCACTTTGAATGTTAATCAGGCAATTGCATCAAATATTACAACATCGAGTTTGGTATCGATTGGGGACATTAATACAAATACTCTTACTGTATATAATGAAACAGTATTATCCAAACTTACAGTTAATCAAGAAATTGTGAATAATTTAACAATAAATACTACATTAATGGTTAGTGATAAAGCAACTATAAATAAGTTATGTCTTACCAATGGGACCATATTATCATTATTAAATGCAAATAATATCAATTGTTCCGAGATAACGGCTGGTATACTAAATATACATGATAAAACTTATATTAATTCGTCTATAATTAATAACGAAACCGTTTTATCAATGTTGAATACAAATCAACAATACGTAAATAATTTAACTATATCCACTACATTAAGAGTTAATGATATAGCAGATATTAATAAATTAAATGTAGTTAATGAAACTGTCTCATCGATGTTAACAGTAAATGAACAGTTTGTTAATAATATAACAGCAAGACATTTATTTGTTATAGAAGATACTGAATTAAATAGTTTAATTGTTAATAATGAAACTATTTTATCAACATTAAATATCAATAAAGCAGTCGCATCAGATATTACCACAGGTAGTTTATTTGTATTAAACGACACCGTATTAAATAATGTTAATATAGAAAATGGAAATGTATTAAATGATTTTATTATTAATAAAGCGATTGTAACAGATATTACCACAGGTAGTTTATTTGTATTAGATGACACTGTATTAAATAATGTTAATATAGAAAATGGAAGTGTGTCCAATGAGTTAAATATTAATAAAGCGGTTGCAACAGATATCACCACAGGTAGTTTATTTGTATTAAATGACACTGTATTAAATAATGTTAATATAGAAAATGGAAATGTATTAAATGATTTTATTATTAATAAAGCGGTTGTAACAGATATTACCACAGGTAGTTTATTTGTATTAAATGATACTGTACTAAATAATGTTAATATAGAAAATGGAAGTGTATCTAATGATTTTATTGTTAATAAAGCTGTTGCAACGGATATTACCACAGGTAGTTTATTTGTATTAAATGACACTATATTAAATAATGTTATTTTAAATAATGTTAATATAGAAAATGGTAACGTATCAAATGAATTAATTATTAATAAGGTGGTAGCATCAGATATTACCACAGGTAGTTTATTTATTAGTGATAGAGCTACTATAAAATTACTTAATATGGATAATGCTATTTGCCATAATTTATTATATTCTACCAATAAAACTATTTTATCATCAACAGAAATATATGGTAATGTAACATTTAATTCAGATATCACGATGATAGAAAATTTAAATATTCATAAAGATGTCGATATTGAAGGTAATCTATTTAACGTATCTAATATTACATGTAATAATAATATTGATTGTTTGAATATTAAATCATCTGATAGTATTAGAACAAAAAATATATTTCCAATACTTGATCAATACACTGATATTACATCAAGTGATCAGACTCTTAACATATTGGGAAATGTTATTAATATAGGATCATATGATTCAACTGTAAATATAAGAGGCACGACTACTTATGTTATAGCATCAGCTGTTAAAATAACAGATAAAATAATGGAATTAAATAGTAATGGTGTAGATGGTGCAAACGATAATGGTGGTTCTTGTGGATTTTTACTATTAGGAACTAATGGAGATGGTTATATTAAAACAACGTATGATGGTAATAAATATTTATTAAAGGCTCCAAATAATGATGATGTAGGCTATATCACATATTCTGATTTTGAAGATAATACTTTTATTACAGGTAATTCATTAATATACAAAAATATAACAGGATTGTCCAATATTACTATTTTAGGCGAATCTAATTTTTCTGATGTTATTATTAATAATGATATTAATATATTAGGTGTTCAAATAATAAATGGGGATGTTACTAATAACTCTAATCTATTTATTAAAAATAATATATATGTTGATAATGATATTACTGGTAATAATATTCTCGTTAAAAATAAATTAGATACTAAAGAAATTAATATATCAAATAAATTAAATGTATCATCGATAACGGTATTAAATAACACTACTGTAAATTCTGATATAAATATTTATGGAAGTACCTATATGAAAGACATGTACGCTGATTTATCAGCTACTATAAATGGGGATTTATTAATAAATTCTAACTTATATGCATACGAAGATAGTTATTTTTCAAAATCTGTTACGATTAATCAATTATATGTTAGTAATAATACCATCATGGAAGAAGATTTATTAGTTAATAATATTAATGTATCTAGCAACGCAAATGTTATAAATACTTTAACGGCTAGTTATTTATTAATAACTAATGATAGTATTATTAATAGTGATTTATTAGTTAATAATATATATGTTTCAAATAATACCAATATTACTAAAAAATTAATAGCGAATGAATTATTTATAACAACGGATAGTATATTATACGGTAAATTAAAAATATTTGAAAATGTGGAAATGCAAAAAATATGCGATATAAATGAATTAAATATTTCTACTAATGCAAATATTCATGGTAAACTAGACCTTAATACACTAAATGTATCTTCGAACAGTGTTTTAAATGGATCTTTATTAGTAAATGAAATAAATGTTTCTAATAATACAAATATACTAAAAACATTATATGTAAATAATATTAATGTTTCAACAAATGCTACTATTGATGGTTTTTTAACAACAGATATGTTAATGGTTAATGGTGATACCATTATAGAAGAAAATTTATTAGTTAATAACATTATTGTTTCCGGGGATACTAATATATTAAATACTCTGAATACCTATTATTTAAATGTTACTGGTGATAGTATTTTTAACGGGTTATTGATAGTAGATGATATAACTGTTTCTAAAAATACTAATATTATACAAACATTATATGTAAATAATATTAATGTTTCAAATAATACAAATATTAAAGGGAATTTAACAGTAAATGAATTTAATGTAAGTAATGATACAATTCTTAATGGAGAATTATTAGTAAATAATATAACAGTATCTGGAAATACAAATATTGATAATATATTAGATGTGGGATATTTGAACGTAACAAATAACAGTAATATTAAAGGAGAATTGTTAGTAAATAATATCATTGTTTCTGGAAATACCAATATTAAAAATACTTTAGATGTAGGATATTTGAATGTAACTAATAATACTATTCTTAATGGTGAGTTATTGGTTAATAATATTACTGTATCCACTAATACCAATATACATAATATATTAGATGTGAGTTATTTGAATGTGACTAATGATACGATTCTTAAAGGAGAATTATTAGTAAATAATATTACTGTTTCTGGTAATACCAATATACATAATATATTAGATGTCAATTATTTGAATGTGACTAATGATACGATTCTTAAAGGAGAATTATTAGTAAATAATATTACTGTATCTGGTAATACCAATATACATAATATATTAGATGTGGATTATTTGAATGTGACTAATGATACGATTCTTAAAGGAGAATTATTAGTAAATAATATTACTGTTTCAGGTAATACCAATATACATAATATATTAGATGTGGATTATTTGAATGTGACTAATGATACGATTCTTAAAGGAGAATTATTAGTAAATAATATTACTGTTTCAGGTAATACCAATATACATAATATATTAGATGTGGATTATTTGAATGTGACTAATGATACGATTCTTAAAGGAGAATTATTAGTAAATAATATTACTGTTTCTGGTAATACCAATATTGATAATATATTAGATGTGGGTTATTTAAATGTGACAAATAACAGTAATATTAAAGGAGAATTAGTAGTAAATAATATTATTGTGTCTGGAAATACCAATATTAAAGATACTTTAAATGTAAGATATTTAAATGTAACCTCTAATACAAACATAAAAGAAGATTTATTTGTAAATAATATTATTGTTTCTGGAAATACAAATATTGATAATATACTAGATGTAGGCTATTTGAATGTAACCAATGATACGATTCTTAATGGGAACTTATTAGTAAATAATATAACGGTATCTGGAAATACAAATATTGATAATATACTAGATGTAGGCTATTTGAATGTAACTAATAATACGATTCTTAATGGGGACTTATTAGTAAATAATATAAGAGTATCAGGAAATACAAATATTGATAATATACTAGATGTAGGCTATTTGAATGTAACTAATAATACGATTCTTAAAGGAGAATTATTAGTAAATAATATTACTGTTTCTGGTAATACCAATATTAAAAATACTTTAGACGTTAGATATTTGAATGTAACTTCTAATACTAATATAAAAGAAGATTTATTCGTAAATAATATTATTGTTTCTGGTAATACCAATATTAAAAATACTTTAGACGTGAGATATTTGAATGTGACTAATGATACGATTCTTAAAGGAGAATTATTAGTAAATAATATTATTGTTTCTGGTAACACCAATATTAAAAATACTTTAGACGTGAGACATTTGAATGTAACAAATGATAGTATTATTAATGGAGATTTATTAGTAAATAATATAACAGTATCGGGTAATGCAAATATTGATAATATATTAGATTTAGGATATCTAAATGTAACAAATGATAGTATTTTAAATGATGTTTATATAAATGGAAATTCCAATATAAAAAATACACTGACTTCTAATTATCTTAATATTTCTAATAATAGTATTATTAATGGAGATTTAATAGTTAATAATATCTTTATCTCGGGTACGACTAATATTAAAGATGTATTAACTACTAATTATTTTAATGTTACCAATGATACTATTCTTAATGGAGAACTAATAGTTAAAAATATTAAAGTTTCGGGAAATACAGACATCGTAAATATATTAAAAGCGGGTTTTTTAAATATTAGTAACGATAGTATTTTAAATAATTTATATGTTACGGGAAATACAAATATTATAAACTCATTAGATACGGGATATTTAAATGTAACAAATAACGCAATTATTAAAGGAGAATTATTGGTTAATAATATTAGAGTTTCTGGAGATACTAATATATCAGACTTATTACATGCTTCATTTTTAAATATCACTAATAATGGTATTATTCAAGGCGATTTATTGGTTAATAATATAATAGTTTCCGCCAATACTAATATTACTAATCATTTAGTGACAAAAACATTAAATGTTAGAGATGATACTATTATGGACGGTAATATATTAGTTAGTAATATTACAGTATCTGGTAATACTGATATTAGAGATACTTTAAAAGCATCCTTTTTAAATATTACTAATAATAGTATTATTCAAGGTGATTTATTAGTTAATAATATAGTAATTTCAGGTAATACGAATATATCTAATACTTTAGAAACAGGGTATTTAAATGTAAGTCGTGATAGTATACTTTATGGAGATTTATTAGTAAATAATATAAATGTTTCTGGAAATATTAATATATTTGATACATTAAATACATCATTTTTAAATGTTACATATAATAGTATTATTAATGGTGAATTATTAGTTAATAATATAAATGTATCAGGAAATATTAATATATCTAATAATCTTAATACAGGATATTTAAACGTGACTAATGATACAATTATTAATGGTGATTTGTTAGTCAATAATATTATGGTTTCTGGAAATACTAATATTTCTGATACATTAAATACATCATTTTTAAATGTTACCAATGATACAATTCTTAAAGGGGAATTATTAGTTAATAATATTTCTGTATTGGGAAATACTAATATTTTTAATACATTAAATACATCATTTTTAAATGTTTCCAATGATACAATTCTTAAAGGAGAGTTATTAGTTAATAATATTACTGTATCGGGAAATACTAATATTTTTAATACATTAAATACATCATTTTTAAATGTTTCCAATGATACAATTCTTAAAGGAGAGTTATTAGTTAATAATATTTCTGTATCAGGAAATACTAATATTGCGAATAATCTTGCAGTAAATACATTGACTGTAACGAATAATAGTATTTTTAATGGGGATGTAATATTTAAAAATATATTAGTTAATGAAAATACTAATATAAAAAATACACTGGACCTACTAACACTAAATGTTAGTACAAACGCTAATATAAAAAATACATTATTCGTTGATACTGTAAATGTATCTGGTAATGCTACTATAGCGGATACATTAACTACTAATGTTTTAGAAGTTCTAGATAATGTATATATTTATAGGGAATTAGTAGTAAATGATATAAATGTTTCTAATAATACTAATATAGTTAATAATTTGACAACAGGTTATTTAAATGTAACAAAGGATAGTATTTTTAATGGTGATTTATTGGTTAATAATATAAATGTTTCAGGGGATACCAATGTTTATGGTACTATAACTACATTTAACTTAGATATTAATAATAATGCCGATATTTCCGATACATTAACTGTTAATAATATAAACGTATCGGAAAATACTAATATTATAAATACTCTAACAACAAGTTATTTAAATGTTACTAATGATAGTGTTTTGAGAGGTGGTTTATTAGTTAATAATCTAAATGTTTCAGGAATAGCGAATATTACAGATACTTTAATATCTAATTATTTAAACATTAGCGGCGATACTATTATTAAAGGAGAATTAGCTGTAAATAATATTATAGTTTCTACCAATTCTAATATTAATGGAACATTAACTGCAAATAATTTAAATATAAGTAGTGACAGTATTATTAATGGAAACTTGCTAGTTAATAATATATTAGTCTCAGGTAATACAAATATATCGGATACACTAAATTTAGGTGATTTAAAAGTAAGTAATAATACTAATATTAATGGAGAATTATATGTTAATAATATTAATGTATCCAATAATACAAATATTGCCAATACATTAATAGCTAATTATTTAAATATTACAAATGATAGTATTTTACAAGGAGATTTGCAAGTTAATAATATTAATGCGTTGACTGATATAAATATTAATGGAAAATTATTAGTAAATGATTCATATATCTCAAACAATAGTATAATCCAAGGAATCTTAACCGTAGGAGAACTTAATATTAGTACAAATACTAATATTAATGGAGAATTATATGTTGATAATATTAATGTATCCAATAATACAAATATAGCCAATACATTAATAGCTAATTATTTAAATATTACCAATGATAGTATTTTAAGAGGAGATTTGCAAGTTAATAATATTAATGTGTTGACTGATATAAATATTAATGGAGACTTATTAGTAAATGATTCATATATCTCAAATAATAGTATAATCCAAGGAATCTTAACCGTAGGAGAACTTAATATTAGTACAAATAGTAATATTAATGGGGAATTATATGTTAATAATATTAATGTATCTAATAATACAAATATAGCCAATACGTTAATAGCTAATTATTTAAATATTACCAATGATAGTATTTTACGAGGAGATTTGCAAGTTAATAATATTAATGTGTTGAATGATATAAATATTAACGGAGAATTATTAGTAAATGATTCATATATCTCAAACAATAGTATAATCCAAGGAGTCTTAACCGTAGGAGAACTTAATATTAGTACAAATACTAATATTTCTGAAAAATTATATGTAAATAACTTGGATGTTTCTAATAATAGTATTATTAATGGTACTTTGGATGTTAATGAAATTAATACTAATACTATAAATGTTGATATTTTAAATGTATCAAGGGATAGTATTTTTTACAATAATTTAGATATAGTTAAAAATATTAATATTTCTGGAAATACTAATATATCGGGTAATTTAAAATCTTCAAATATTGATGTATTAAATAATATTACAGTGGGAAATATTATAGTAAGTAATAATATTAATATTTCATCAAATACATCATTAAATAATACAAATATATACGGAAGACTTAATTTATTAGGTATTGAACTAGTCGCAAATCAATTAAATATTAGTGGGTTATTCACATTTAATAATTTAGTTGAATTTAGTGATGTAAATATTAATAATACTGCCTTATTTAATAATGTAACTGTTAATAATACATTAAATGTAATAGAACAAACAAATTTATTTAATACGTTAAATACTGAAGATATTAATATAAATGGAGATATTTATGGCAATATAATCATGAAAGACAATATTACAATTAATACATTATATATATCCAATACTTCATTAATAAATAATTTAAATGTTAGTAATTTAAACATTATCCAAGATATTTTAAATATTAAATCATTGAATGTTACTAACTTATGCACTTTACATAATAATTTACAAGTAGACGGTAATTTATTCGTATCAACTGATAGTACTTTTGCCAAAGTTATGGTTACCGATGATATTAACATCGATAATGATCTTCTTGTTAGTGGTTTTGGTAAATTTATAGATGGTATTAAAGTATCTAATATTAATCCAATAAATGATCTTTATGACGATATAACAGACATAAACCAACAAATAAATATATCGGGTCATGTAATAAATATAGGAACAACTGGTTCTATTATTAATTTTAATGGAACGACTTATTATGTATCTTCATCAGAGTTAATAATACATGATAAATTAGTTAGTTTAAACGTTGATCAAACCACTTCTCGGGGAGGTGATAATGGAGGTGATTCTGGTATTGAAATTTTAGGAATAAGTGGAAATGGATATATTAAAACTACTGGTATTGGTGATAGATATATAATAAAACCTCCTAATAATATAAATGAAGGATTTGTTTCAACATTTGATTTAAATGAAAATTTTAATGTATCTGGTAATACCCTATTGAATAAAAATGTAAGTGTATTTAGTTCAATGTTTATAAGCGGGAATACATTATTAAACAATAAATTAAAATTAGCTAATAAAACATTGACTGAAAGAAATAATTTGGAGAATCTTTTAATAGGTGATACTATATATAATATATCCTTAAATAAATTAAATATTTATAATGGATCCGATTGGTTAGAATTGGTAGATACAACTGAATTAATGATAAGTGGCGATGCAACTATATCAGGAAATACTACATTATATTCTGATTTATGTGTGCAAGATAATTTAAATATTATTAATAATGCTTCATTTGTATCAAATGTATATATATCTGGTATAAGTTATTTAAACGATACTGATATAACAGGTAGTCTAATTATTAGAGGTCCCACTGACATAAATAATAATTTGCATGTTATTGGAGATATTATGAGTAATAATATCATTAATCTAAATGATATTATATGTAATAATAATATACAAGCGGATACAATTAATATAGATAATATTATTACTACTAATAATATATTAATAAATAATAATTGTACATTATTAAATAATTTAGAAGTTGGTAATAATATAATTACTGATAATTTAAATGTATCTTCCAATGCAATAATAAATAACATTTCGGTATTATCCGATCTTAATGTAGATGGTAATGTTACTATTAATAATATATTAAATGTATTGGATAATGTAAATATAAATAAATATTGTTATATTAATGATTTATATATTTCCAATACTAGTAATTTTAATAATATAGCAACATTTAATAAAAATGTAAATATTGGTATTGATTCATATATTAATAGAAATCTTATTGTTTCTGGTTTTTCTATTCTGAATAAAAATGTGACATTATTATCTGATTTATTAATTTATGGAAATTCCACTTTCTCCGATAATTCAACATTCTTATCTGATGTTGTAATGGAAAAAAATGTTAGTATAGATAGTTTAAATGTTACATCGGATACTATATTAAATAATACAACAATAACATCTAATTTAATAGTTAATAATAACGTTGAAGTTAATAATATATTATTTACTGATGTTATTAATTCCAAAAATGATTATATTCATATTAATGCTAATGTAATAACTATAGGTAGTTCAGAATCAACTGTTAATATAATAGGAACAACAACTTATGTCGCTGCAAATGAAATTATAGTAAAAGATAAATTAATATCATTAAATGCAACAAACGAAAATAATCCTTACGATATTGGATCATTAAGTGGTATTGAAATTTTGGGAATAAGCGGAAATGGTTTCATTAAAACAAATGATTTGGCTGATAGATATTATATTAAAGCACCAAAAAGTAATAATATAGAATATATTTCTACATTAGATAACAATAATAATATTAATATTTCAGGGAATACATTAATTTATAAAAATTTAACAGTGAATTCTTCACTCAATGTTATAAATGATGTAAATATTTTAGGAAATTTAAACGTAAATAATAATATTAATACGAGTACAGTAAATTCTATAAATTGTAATTTACGGTATTTGAATGTTTCTAATAATAGTATATTCAACAGCTGTACAATAAAATCTTCTTTATTATGCGAAGATTCTGTAAATATAATAGGTGATACGATTATGAATAATGTAAATATTCATTCTAATTTAACTGTATTAAATTCAAATATAACAAATGGTACAATATACTCATTAAATTCAGATAATATTATAGTTGGTAATGAAACAATAACTTCAAAATTATATGTATCATCGACCAGTGTATTAAACAATACTGTTACTATGTTATCGGATCTTAATGTTTCTGGAAAAACAATATTTAATGGAGATATTGTAGCGCATAGTAAAATTACAATGGTATCTCCTTTAACATTAATGAATACTAGTGAATTTTTAGGTAATATCTTCTTTACTAATTTACCAGAATATGAAACAAATTTAGAAGCTACTGAAAACGAAATACCATTGTGGGGATTATACAGAACAGGAGGCATTATTAAAATACGATTAGATGAAGAAGCGCCTATATTAACACTTAATGGATTATTGGAAATAACTATCAATCAATTTTCGGTATATCTGGATCCAGGTGGTATAGCTAATGATAATTTAGATGGTGTTATAATGCCAAAAATTATATCAGTTTCAAGTATAGACACTGGAGAATTATTATCGGGTTTCATTAATTTACAACAATATGATACACCAGTACCTTTAGTTAAAACTTTAATACCTAGAATTTATAAAATAAAATATTCCGCTACTGATTCGGTTGGTAATGTAGTTTCTAAAACAAGAACTATTACCGTTAGGGATTTAATAAGAACGTTTATTTATAATTCTACAAATATAGTACAATATACATATAGCGGTGGATTAAGTGCTAGTTATGTTAATTCTCATTTGACTAACGGTGTTAGAAATATATGGACTATTAGTCAAACTGCTTTAAATACTATAGGATTTGATTATAACATTCCATGGAAAATGATATTAAAAACTAAATTAAATAGTATTAGCGAACCATCTTTAGAGTTTTGCTTTGATACACAAGAAAATGTATTAAGAGAACATAATGGAATATTAAATGTACAATTTGGCGGAGATCTTATAGGTGGTAATAATTATGGTTGGTATCAGGATAAATTAACTAATAATAGTAATATTTTTAATATTACTACATCTACTGGAAATAGTTTATTTGACGAAATGTTAGGTTCTGGATCTTTTAGTAAAGGTGTTTATATAGAAATAATGTATAATAATTTACACATAACAATAAATTTCATAACACTTGCTGGAGTATCATTATATTCATGGACAAGTCCAGATGTTTATAATTATGTAAATAATTATTCACCATTTGCTATTTTTTCAAATATAGATAGTTTTACTTTTTATAATGGTGTATTATTTTATGTAATTGATCCAAATAAACCAGCTACTTATTTAGATTTTATAGATAGGTTTGGATAAATATATATTATGTATATTTATATAGTTAATTTTCTCCATATTTATAAAAATTATTAATATTATATAAGATTAAAGATTTTATAATTAACTTTTTATCAAATAATATTTATTAATAAATATTATTTGATAAAAATGTTTTCAATACGTAGATATATTTAATATATAATAGTTCTATTATTTACAGTTCATTGAATAAGTTAAAATATTTTATTTTTCTAAAAATGCAATTAACTAATAAAAATATATTGTAATAAATTATAATGTATTTTATCATGTTCAGACAATTATGAAAAAAATATTCCTTATATTCAGTAATAAATGTAGTCCATAAAATATAATTTCTTCATTTTCATTAATTGTAATTTCAATAAGATATCAATTTTCCTAAGGTTTTAATTGTTATATTTTTATCTATTTTTGATAGTATTTTTTTCTATTTATATATTTCATAATTTAATCTAAGTCATTGAATGATATTGTTTTATTATTTAAAAAATATTTCTCATATTCAGTAATAAATGTAGTCCATGAATTATATATTTCTTCATTATTCATAATATGTACTTTTTTTTTATACTTGTTAAGTTGGATAGATATCCATGATCCTAATTCTTTAATATCTGTGTTTTTATCATTCCGTGATGGTCTTTTGTTATTTTCATTTATATATTTCTTAACTTTATCCAATTTATTAAACCATTTAGTTTCTTCATCTACAAAATATTTCTCATATTCTGTAATAAATTTAGTCCATGAATTATATATTTCTTCATTCTTCATAACGTATACTTTTTTTTTATACTGAGTAAGTTGTGTACATATCCATTTTCCTATTTCTTTATTTTCTTTATTTTTATCTTCCGTTGATGGTTTTTTGTCATTTTCATTTATATATTTTTTAACTTTATCCAATTTATTAAACCATTTAGTTTCATCATCTAAAAAATATTTCTCATATTCCGTAATAAATTTAGTCCATAAATTATATATTTCTTCATTCGTCATACACCCTACTTTTTTTTTATAATTCTCAAGTTGGTGAGATATCCATGATCCTAATTCTTTAATATCTGTATTTGTATCTGTTATTGATGGTTTTTTGTCATTTTCATTTATATATTTCTTAACATTATTCAATTTATTAAACCATTTAGTTTTATTATCTACAAAATATTTCTCATATTCTGTAATAAATTTAGTCCATGAATTATATAGTTCTTCATTCTTCATAACGTATACTTTTTTTTTATAATTATCATGTTGAGCACTTATCCAATATCCTAATTCTTTAATATCTTTATTTTTATCAATTGTTGATGGTCTTATTTCATTTTCATTTATATATTTCTTAACTTTATCCAATTGATTAAACCATTTAGTTTCATCATCTAAAAAATATTTCTCATATTCTGTAATAAATTTAGTCCATGAATTATATATTTCTTCATTCTTCATAACGTATACTTTTTTTTTATAATTAGTAAGTTGTTTACCTATCCATGATCCTAATTCTTTAATTTTTTTATTTTTATCTTTTTCTGATGGTCTTTTATCATTTTCATTTATATATTTCTTAACTTTAACCAATTTATTAAACCATATAGTTTCATTATCTAAAAAATATTCCTTATATTCAGTCATAAATTTAGTCCATGAATTATATATTTCTTCATTTTTCATAATATTTACTTTTTTTTTATAATTATTAAGTTGTGCGCATATCCATGATCCTAATTCTTTAATATCTTTATTTTTATCTTTTTCTGATGGTCTTTTATCATTTTCATTTATATATTTCTTAACTTTAACCAATTTATTAAACCATATAGTTTCATTATCTAAAAAATATTCCTTATATTTAGTCATAAATTTAGTCCATGGATTATATATTTCTTCATTTTTCATAATATTTACTTTTTTTTTATAATTTTTAAGTTGAGCAGATATCCATGATCCTAATACTTTAATATCTGTATTTTTATCTGTTATTAATGGTTTTTTGTTATTTTCATTTATATATTTCTTAACTTTATCCAATTTATTAAACCATTTAGTTTCATCATCTAAAAAATATTTCTCATATTCTGTAATAAATTTAGTCCATGAATTATATATTTCTTCATTCTTCATAACGTATACTTTTTTTTTATACTTAGCATGTTGAGCACTTATCCAATATCCTAATTCTTTAATATCTTTATTTTTATCTGTTATTAATGGTTTTTTTTTATTTTCATTTATATATTTCTTAACTCTATCCAATTTATTAAACCATTTATCAGTACCAGATACAGTTACTGTACAATTAATATATCCTCCAAATATTTTTTTATTAATATTTACATTACTGGTAATATTCCACAATACTTTAATTTCATCATTTATATGATAAGTAGGTTTTGTATTTCTATTTGGTTTATTAATTTTATTATTTCCAATAACTTTTGTATAATTATTATCTTCATTTTTTATAAAGTTAATAGTTTCACAAAAGTTTTCATTTTCAATATTAATATCTTCCATATTAATATCTGTATGTATAACTATAATGTTTATTGATAATTGTATACTTAAATTTTGAAAATTATATACGTCGTCATTCTCTTTATATTTTTTTAATTTATATTCGTTGAATAATTCTAAACTATTATATTGTTTATTATCTAATATATTTCCGCTTTTTTTAACAGTATCTCTAATTTCCTTATCAGAGTAATTATTTGGACAATTTAAACATAATTCAAACATATATGGATCTTCTTGTCGCAATGCTGAAAGCACTGATAAAATACTAGAAAAATCTCCAGTATTAGACATTTCATTTTTAATTACTTTATCTTGTTCATCTTCATCTTTACAATCTTTGTATTTATTAACATCTACAAAAGAAGGAATTAAAATAGTTGATAATTTATTACTTTTATTTTTTCTACAAATTCTACCTATATTCTGAATTATTTCAGAATGACTTTGTTTAGGATCTACAAATACACACATATTAGCATTTTTAGTATCAACTCCTTCGCCTATTGTTTTACATGAAGCTAATATATAAATCTCATTATCGCTAGTATTATCGAAATCATTTAATATTTCTATTTTATTTTTTGTTGAAGAAGTAATTCCTTTGAATGTTATTTTTTTATATTTTTCTTTTAAATGATTAAATTCTGTCTTTTTTATTTTATCAAATGCTGTAATAAATAATTTCTTATCGACAAAATCTAAAACCATTGATTTATTTTCAGATCTAGTTTCACTTCTAGAATGAAAAGTTAAAACTCTATTATTATTAGTTTCTAATATACTTCTACTAATAACTTCGTAAATATTAGAATCAGTGTCTTGAGTATATAAATCTATTCTTATATTGAAATCATTTAATATATTATCAATAACTCCAGTATAATGCATATATTCATATATCATATCACCACAATCAGGTTCATCTTTAACAATACTATCATCATCTTCTATTAATTCATAATTATCATAATTTGTTACAGATTCATACATCATAATATTATTAGAATTTTTTGGAGTAGCTGTAAAAAACAATGTTTTATTACAATAATAATCGATAAAATTTTCTATATAAATATCTTCTGTATCTTCTGTTCCAAATAATAGTTCTTTCATATTATTTCCTAATATATGATGCGCTTCATCAAAACATAATAAATCTATTTCTATTTCATTATCTTTAATAATATTTATTAATGTTGGTAAACTTTGATAAGTTATTAGTATTATTTTAGCATTATCTATTTCTAAAAAATCTAAAATTTTATCTGCATTAGTAGTAAAATTATTATTACCTATTTCATTTTTACTACATACTGTCAATAATTCAAAAGAATTATTAAAATTTATTCTATTGTATTCTTGTTTATTAGGATCAATAAAATAATCTTTAATAAACTGGGTTATTAAATTAATAGATGGAACAACAACAACTGATAAATTAACGGTATATTTTAGTAAAGAATTATATATAATAAAACTTTTTCCAGCACCACAAAACATTTTAATTAGTGCTTTATTATTGGAATCATTTTCAAAATGCTTTGTAATATTATTAACGCATTCTTTCTGATGTTCTCTCAAATCAATAATATCCATATACTTTACTAATATTAGTAGATATCTAGTTATATATTATTTTATTCATTTTTTGCTATATATTCATAAAAAAACATATATTAATTTTAACAGTAATCTTTTTTTTATTCCATAATATTATAAATTTTGAGTAAAAATAGTTGAATCTCAACTAAAAAATAATTGTAGACCTGAAAGATTCACAAGAAGTTATAAAATAACATAAACGATGGCAACTTATAAATTAGACAATTCACTAATATTGTTATAACAATATAAATGAATTAATATAAAAAGTCAAATGCCATCACGCCACTTAGCTGTACTTTTACAGTTGAATTTACATATTTATATCAAGTCAAATTATTAGACATTTGTAAACTTTTTGTGAAATTAACGGTAAAAATGAATTAGTCTTACATTAATTGTAATTATTTTACATCACCTCTTTGTTACTAATTTGAAAAATATCTTTTAATCTAGTTGACGCATATTTTAAAGACTCTGGGTTTTGTTTTACAGCTTCTGTTACAATATTATAATTATCTTTTAAATTATCTGATGCATTTTCCAAAGCAAGTCCGTTTTGTTTTACAGCTTCGGTTACAATATTATAATTATCTTTTAATTCGTTTGAGGCGTAATACAAAACTAATCCATTATCTTTCACTACATCTAATACAATGTCAAAATAATCACTTATCTCGTCGTTTAAACGTGCTAATAGCTTTCCATATTGTTTTATAATTTTTTTTATATAATTAACATTATTCACGTATTTCGGCATATATTCCAACACATAGATATCTTTTTTTATAATATTTACAATATACGGAATATCATCCAATAATTCAGTTGATATAAATCGTATATAAGGAACATCTATATCTATGAGTTCAGTCATAAACAATGAGTCTTTTTTTAAGTCATCGCTAATTAAAGAAAAACAATTAGCATTTTCATCAAATGATAAGTTTCTAGCTAAAAAAAATAAAAATATTTCATCATCATATAATTTTTTTTCTTTAAATAAATGAGATATGTTATCATATAAATCATTTAGTGATTTACGGTCAACATTACGATAATCAAGTGAATTTATTTCATCGATTAATGTATAATCATATGGCAAATAAACGATATTATAATTCTTTTCCAATGTTATATTAGTTTTATTAATTTTCAAATAGTGATAAACTACTATATCACCATAACATAAAGAAAATATTTTCTTTTTTTTTTCTAGTGTTTTTATCAATTCGTGAAAATCAGCAACATCATACTCTTCATAGTTTCCGCTAATACTAAATATATTAGTTATCATTATATTTATTATATATAAAAATTATAATACTTGTTTGTAATGATAAAAATTACAAGAAACGGATACTTTGATTATTATTATTATGAATAACAATAATCAAAGTATATATAATTCATTTTTTTTTAATTATATTATTAGAAACTGTATTTGTTATTGTTAAAAAAATTTGAGGTATATGATAGTGTACTTCCATTTTTTTATAAATTCTTTTATAATAATCAATGTTATTTTTGTATATTATCCAAAACGTATTTTAAATCTTTTGCATCATATCCAATATCTTTTTTTACAATTCTAATATTATTTTTTAAATCATGTGAAGAATATTGTAAAGAATAAACTAATTTTTTTACGGAGTCTAATAAAATTTCATAATTAGTTTTTTAAATTATCTGATGAATATCATAATAGACTCATATAATGGCATTTATAACAAATAGGTAAAATAGTTTTGAAACATAAGTTTTGTGACAAAATGACTACGGTATGAATTATATCTATTAGTGATATTATTGTATAAAATAGTTATATTTTTGTATTTATTTACATATAATAAATATTTTCGTTGTCTTTTATTTTCATTGTAATGTTTTATACATAAATTTACGATATCTGTCGAATACATAATAATAACATTTTGATACTAAACTATTAATAATTTATCAATGTATTGAATAAATAGTTAAACAATTGATTTATTATGACTGAAAGATTCACAAGAGGTTATAAAATAACATAAACGATAGCAACTTATATATTAGACAATTCACCAATATTGTTATAACAATATTAATGAATCAATCTAAAAAGTAAAATGTAATCACTCAACGTAGTGGTACTTTTACAGTTAATTTTGCATAAAGTTATTTTTTTTTGATAATTTTAAACTTTTTGTAAAATCGATTATAATTTAGGTTTCTTTTTATGCGTAGTTATAATTTCATTACTTTCTAAATTTTTATCATCTAATAATTCATAAAAGTTCTTTTTTAAATCCTTAAACATGCCCCATTCAATAGCAAATGATGACCATAAACACGCTTTAATAATTTTATTAAATGTAATTGAACATAATATTTTTGATAATTTTTGACCTTCTTCTAAATTATCTATTATTATTGCCATTGAATGTTGCGTCATTCCATATTTACCATCCATATCAATGATTGGATTATTTATTCCACTATCACCAAATATAATTTTTTTAATTCCGTAATGACCATTATCATTTTTATTCGACCACACAAAACGAGGTTTATCTTTTGGTGTTGAATGAACAACTGGATATTTAAATTCTTTTGTTTCCACTTTCGATATCCATTTTTTTCTTGCTTCATACGCACTCATTGATTGTAATATTTGACATTTTTCTTCATTTTCAGTTGCTATTAATTTATCAATTAATTCTAATTCGCAATTAGCTAACCAATTATATTTATTCAAATTTATTTCATATGATACATTATTTTGGTCTAGTATTTTAGTTTTATGATTTTCATTTTTCTTTTTTTGCAAAATATACCAATCATAACGCGTCCCACAATTAAATTGTTTCATACCATCTTTCGTGTCATGAATTTCTAAATATAATATAATATTTTCATTGGTCATTTTTTCAAATAATCCATAAAATTTACCTTTTTCTGTATTTGGTTTTCTCCATCCGTTTGGATGAACAAAACAAATATAACCATTATTTTTTAATAATTTAATACTATTATTTACAAATAATTGCCATATTGTATTACCTGTTGCTTTTGTTCCTGACGCATTATATGGAGGATTTCCTATTATAATATCAAATTCTTTTATTTTAAATTCTTTATTATAATCTACTTTTAAACTATCTCCTTCATATATATTTAATTTATATTCATTATTGATATCAAATATTTGCTTACATATCAATACATTCTTTTTATTTAATTCGCTCATATATAAGATATTTTCTAATATATGTTTCTTTCGTTCTATTACATTTTCAATTTCGTCTTTTAATCCTTCCATTAATCTTAAATATACGGCTATTGGAAAATTACCCATACCACAGCAAGGATCTAACCATTTAAGAGTTTTATCCTTCCATACTTCTTTTGGTAGTTTATCCAACATTTCATTTACCAATTTCATTGGTGTAAATACTTCACCATTTTCTTTCTTTTCTACTTCTTTAGGTTTTAAGCAATCGTTTATTAATTCTAATAATTCTTTAGGATTATCTATTAAACTCTGTAATGACATCTTAAATTGTACTGATATATTATATGTGTTAGAAGTTTTATCAAAGTATTTATTTATTATATCTTTTATAAAATCTATTAAATCTTTCTTATTCCACCATATTAAACATTGATCATCAAATGTATCTAATAATTCTGGATTTTCTTTTATATCATTCAACATTTTAACAAAATCCATATTAGAATTTTTTACTGTTAAAATACATGTTAATGGTATTACATATGGTAAAACATCTTTTGTAAATGAAATTTGTTTTTCTTCTTTTTCTTCTTCATCAGATTTTTCATTGTCCGAATGTTCATTATCACTATCGGTTTTAACTTTTTCTTTACCCGTTGGTAATTCTTGTATTTCATCATCTTCATCTTTTACAATTACATCTAAACTTATTTTATCATCGTTTAGACTTTTTGTAAATGTTTTATTTATTAATTTTTGAGTTGAATTATCAAATTCTATATAATCATTATCTAATTTTCGTAAAAGTATTCTAAAACTATTTATAGGATCTTCTTTCCATATATCCATTAGTTTTTTTATTATTTCGTCTGCGTTTATTTTTTTATTTTTCATCATATCAACATCAATATTTATTAGATGATTATAAATTAAATATTTCATTTTATCATTAATACTTTTTTCATTTTTATAAATAGTATAGTTAACACAAGTATTTAGTACTCTGCTAATATTTAAATCTATAACAAAACCTATCTTTTTATTGTCTCCTTCAGTCATACATCTATACATTTGTTGCAACACCTTATCGGATGACAATGTATTATTCATAAGAATAACTAAATCACATAGATTTAAAGTAATTCCTAAAGTAAGCATATTACCCGCAAGAAGAATTAAACCTAATTTACTTTTGTTTTTTGCTTCTATTTCTTTTTTAGTAATTTCATCTTTAACATCTTTAGCTAATTCTTTATTTTTACGATTTATACATAATACATCATATTTTTTAAGAATATTATCATCAAGCATTAGTTTTGTTAAACATTTGGATATTTCATTAATATTATCAGAAGGTAAAAACCAAATTTGAGTAAATGGTAATCTCGTTTCTTTTTCAGAACAAATATTATTAATTCTAGTGAATATAGTTTTTTCACCGTCAGTTTCTTTTTGAGAACCTGAAATATATCTTAAAATTGTTTTAACTTCATTTTCAAAACTAAATTTTGTTTTTACTTTATTCAATCCTAATAGAGTATCAAAACAAAATCCCATTTTATTTTCCTTATTTAGTTTTTCTTTTATTATTTCATATCTCTGTTGATCAAATAAATTAGTAATTAAATGTAAATCTGGCATTTTTTGATAACACTTAAATATATTATTTAATGATAAACCTAAATCAGCGTAATATTTAATAGTTTTATCTATATAATCACTACCGTGTTTTTCTTTTAATTTATTAATATTATCATTATCGTATAATATAGATTTACTGAACTGTTCATCTTCAATATCCCAAAACATTTGACATTCTGGTACTATATTCCATTCTTTTAACGGTTTATTGTATGTTGCGGTTAAATATATTTTAACCGTATTTTTTGACGAATACGATGTTAATATTTCTTTAGATAAGTCAGTTGTTCCGCTAAAATGATTTTCATCAAAACCGATAATATCTAATTTTAAATTCTTAATTTCAAAAATAGTTTTATCATTAATATATTTTTGTAATAATTGTTTAGACATAACAAAAATATTATTATTACTTATTTTGATATTATCTATCATTTTAGATCCTTCGATATGATGAATTTTAAATTTATTAAAATCTTTAAATTTGTTAAATAAATCATTTGTAAATTGAGGCGCAGTTTCCGTTGGAGCTGGAGTAATAATAAGAACATTTAATTTTTTCTTAATATTAAACTGTTTATTGATTATACCACCAATCATATAAGTTTTTCCACTGCGGCATTTACACCCCCATAAAAAAGTTTTATTACCTTCTTCAATTAAATTGCTTGTTTTTTGTGTAATTAATTCTTGATGAAATCGTAAATTTAAATTTTCTTTAGCGGTAAAATAAATAGTTTGCCAATCTTCGTTTTTATTTTTAATGATGTCTTGTTTAAATGCTAAAAAATATTTATTTAAGTCATTTTTATCTAATATATTATCTTCATTCATATATTTGGTGATATAATTACTTGAATCATTCGCTGCTTTAACTTTATCTAATACTTTTTTTTTATTAGGAATTACTAAATATATTTTATATGATTCATATATATATTTATTATCATCAATTATTGCTATAATATTTTGAATATCGTAATAATCTACATTTTTTTGTTTTTTTATATCTTCATTTGATTTAGGATATTTAGAACTAATAAATATATATGTATTATCATTTTTATTTTGTAATGTAATATCAGAGCAACCCCCAGAATTACCACTCAATACATTTTCATTAAGATATCTAGTAAGTTCTAATATTTTAAGTTTTCCATTATTAGAATTACCAATTAAATGGTTATATTCATTATTTATAAAAATATCACAAAAACCAAATTTAATAACAATATCAAACAATCTTTCAAAAATAAACCCTTTTTCGGATTGTGTTGTACAACTATCTAAAATACCATCAACATTATCAAAAGTTATAATATATTCAATAAATTCATTAATCTTCATATTAGTAAAACTCATTTCTTTAGTAGTCATGTAATTATATAACAATATAAACGGTTAAGTAATCATTTTTTTTTTATTATAAAAAATAGATATTTTAAATTTCCGAATATGTAAAAAATATATGTATTATAATTTATAATAATATATTAAATATATTATTATAATGAGTTCATTAACTGAAATAACCACAAAACAAAAATATAAGCAAATGATGGGGGTAGAAAAATTAGACAATATTGAAGATAGTCAAAAAAATTTTGAAATTACGCAAATAACGAACTTATTAGAAACACTAGATACTAAATATGAAACAAATAATCCATTAATAGACATACAATTAGATCTGAATACGATATATTCAGATAATTTTTATATAAATAAAGGAATCACTGCAAATACTTTATCATGTAATACGTTTTATTCAAATACATTAACATCGAATAATATAATATCCACTGAATGCAATATTAATAATATAGATGTAAATATTATTAATAGTTTAAATGATATAATTTTAGAAGAAATAACGAATAGTACAATATTATTATCAAATGATATTATTAATATAAAGTGTTCTAATAATACTTTACTATCAACAAGTAATGATATTTTTTTAAATAATAAATTGATTTATATTAGCTCTAATAGCAGTATATCAGGGTGTGGTATTATTTTATCAAATATAAACCAAGATAATTATATTAAAGTAACTACTGATTATATATTAAGTGAAAACGGTACAGATAATAAAATTTTAAAATGTGATCTAAATGATAATATTTTAATTTCGGGTACATCACATTTTCAAAATGTGAGTTTTGTATCAAATTTAAACTGCAATATTATGAATATCCATACTGATGTATCTTTATTAGTACCTGAACTGGTTGATTTAGTTGTAGCAAATAATATAAATGTTAATGAAATTTATTCGGATAATGCAATTATTAATAATAATGTTACATTATCTAATTATTTAGTATCTGATAACATTATTACTGATAATTTAATTTTAAATAATTCTATAAATAACGTAAATATTGCAACTAATAATTTATCTACTGATGTAATCCATACTAATAATAATTGTAATTTTAATTCTAACGCTATAACAACTAATAATATATTATGTTCTAGTTCTTCTATAATAAATAATATTACTGCAAATAACGTATTTACCAATTATTTATCATGTAATCAATTGAATTCTTCCAATATTACAGCATCTTCAATTTATTTTAATAATTTATATTGTAATAATAATATTATTTCTCAAAATAGCGTATTTGATGATTTAACTGTTAATAATATTGAATTAACATCTGATTATATATCTAGTAATATTTTATTTTTAAAAAATATTGTTTTGGATAATTTAATATATAATAATATATTTTCCGCATATTCTATAACCGCTAATAGTTTAGAAACCTTTAATTATAATATTAGTTCTATTTTAAATATATCTAATAAAAGTTTATTAATAGGTAATTCCACCATATCGTCTACATTAAATGTACAAAATATAGAATGTGGTAATGTCAATGCTAATAATGTAAATATATTTTCAAATATAATTCCAAATATTACAACCAATAATTTATATACTTATGCATATAATACTTTTAATAATTTAACCTTAGTTAATTCTATTATAGATACAGATAATTTAATATTTAATACGATTGGTATAGACACATCCAATATTAATATAAGTAATAATGCTATATTAAATGATGTGGTTATTAAAGATTTATATAGTAATATTATAAAAGGAAATAGTGATATAACAACTAATTTCATATCCGCTTATGATATGAAAATATTTAATAATATGGAAGCTAATACAATGTATATAAGTTCATATTCATTATTAAATAATATATCAATATCATCTAGTTTATATTGCAACGATAATATTATATTCCTAGGAACGTGTTATCTTAATACATTTACATGTAATAATTTTATTGCTAATGAAATAACTTTATTAAATAATTTATCGTGCAATATTTTAAATAATACTAATATTATTGATAATAATGGATTATATTCTAATAATTTAATAGTAGAATCTGATTTATTATCTAATTCACTGGATCTAAATATAATTAACATAATTAATAATTTTAATACTGTAAATTTACAAATCAATGACGGTATGACAGTAGTAAATTCAGTTGTTTTAAATACGGTTGAACTAAATAATACAAATTTATATGTATCAAATATATCTACTCGAAATATTTCGAGTGCATCATTATTATTGAATGATATTGGAAATATCAAAATTTTATTTTGTGATAATATTATAATTGAAGGTAATGCAACAATGACAAATATCATTAATATTTCGGGTGGGTTTTTTAATGAAATGGATATTAATACTATTTATTCACAAAACATAAATTTACAAAATATAACATTGAATTCATTATTTACAAATAATATATATACATCACATATTACTTCACCTAATATATTATACAATAACATAATTGGGTTAAATAATGTTGTTTCTGATAATATTAATGTATCGAATGATTCTGTATTTCCTACACTTACATGTAATAATATATTTGCATTATCTACTGTATCTAATGATATAAATAACATAAATATTAATACCAATTCAGCAACTATTAAAAATACAGTAAACGCAAATAATATTTATTGCTTTGATGATAATAGCAATATATTATTATCATCGAATATAGTAACAACTAATTTATCTTCAATAAATCTTGTTTGTAATAATAATACTATCGCAACAACATTAAATAATAATAACGCCAACATAAATAATTTAGTATGTAATAATATTACAAATTATACATTATTAGACAATATTAATATAGTATATAATTATACATGTAATTCTGACATATATGCAGACAATAGTATTATTCAAACACTTGATTTATCTAACACTTTATTATTATCAAATATTATTTTTAATGATTGCAATATAACTAGTAATATAATTATCTCATCATTAAGTTCTAATAGTGATATGATTATAGATAATTTAACGAGTAATAATGTTATTTCTAACATTTTGATGACTAAGAATATTATATCAAATGATTTAATGATACCAAATATTGTAACAAATAATATTTTTGTTACATCTTCTTCTTTTTTCCCTGAAAATATATCAATAAATAACATAAATATTAATGAAACTTTTATTAGCAATACAGTAAATTCTTTATTGGTGTCTACAAATATTATTTCTACTCAAAGTAATATATATAATAATAATATATTAATTAAAAATTTAACAATATTATCAACCTTTGAATGTAATAATTTTGTTTCAAATAAACTTATTTCTAATATAATTTCAAATAACGATATCACATGTAATAATTTACAATGTAATGATTTAAATACACAAAATATTAATAGTCAAAATATTAATACTAATGATATAAATATTAATGAACTTAATAGTAATAATATTACCACAAATAATATAATTTGTAATAATATATCATTAAATAATTTAAATATTATAAATTCTTTATATTATAATCAAGATATGAATATAGATTCTTATAATTCATTATTTTTTCTTGGAAATATAACACCTAAACCTATTTCATTTGAGTATAATGAAGGAGATATATTAGAGTTTACCCCATTTATAGATATATATAATACTTTTACAGATAACAAATTTCAAGTACCTGTGTCTGGATTATATAGTATATCATCTATATTAACGTCAGGTGAATTAAATATTGGACAAAAAATAATTCTATATAGAAATAATAACGTATTTAATGAAATATATATAAATAAATCATATATTAGTAGCACATCTGAAGGGTTTTGTATATTAGATTGTTTGGAAAATGACCTTATTTATATAGTATGTTTATCTAATAATATGTCTATAGTGCATGGTTCTTTAGAAATACGCTTATTATAAATAATTTTAAATTTTAAATACTTTTATCCCTCCGAAATTTCCATTATTTTGATATAGTAAACAACCAGTATTTTTATTTACTAATTTTATGGTATCGCCTGAATTATAATAATTTACATTAAATCCAGAAGAGCTATAACTACCATAACTATTATCCATTCTTAATAAAAAGGTATTAGTACTATTACTAACTATATCTATTTCAAGAGGAACTGGTGATGTTGAATCTATAGTAACGAAACATTCTGTTTTATAATATCCATTAACAGGGATAGTATATTCATTATTTGAAACATTCCAACCATTTTTTGTATCTATTTCATAATCAAATTTAATAACTTCCATATTAGAATAACTTGTTAAATAATTGTTTAATTTACCGTATAACAAAACAGGATTTGATTTAACATATCCCGAAATAGTTGTATTTCCACTTACGTGTAAATTTGACAATACCGTAATATTATCAACTGATGAATTTATAGAATATAATGTAGTTGTGTTTATATTACTTGAATATATATTATTAAATACCGTAATATTGTCAGTTGCAATTGAATTAGATGTAATATTATTAAATATGCTTATATTTGAAACATTTAAATTTGACAAAACGGTTATACTATCAGATACAAATATGTTGTTTATTGTTGCGTTATTGATATATGTATCCCCAGAAACATTGAGTTCGGATACAAGTGTTGTTGTATTATTGATAATAAAATCGGATATTGTTATGTTATCATTTATTTGCAATTGATCACAAATTAATGTATTGCAGCTAATATTATTAATAATACTATTAGAAGATATTTCGATATTTTCCAATATAAGTGTATTAATAGTTGCTGTAGAAGAAACATATAAATTTTGTGCTGTTAAAATATTATTTATTAATAAATCTGTCATCGAAGTTAATAATCCATCAATTACAAAATCATTAGTTATAAATAAATTATTAGAAGTAATATTATTAATTATACAATTATCGATATTTAATAAACCATTTAATATAGTATCACCGTTTATTGTAGTTGTGTTAGAAATTGTACAGTTTCCATTAATATTAAGATTGGATAAAATAGTAAGATTGTTAAATGTAATTTCGCCACCAACTATTAAATTATTAGTAGATATATTATTAATAGACAATATATTATCGGTATTTAATAATGATGTAATGGTTAGGTTCGATACTTGTAAAGTATCTATTATCGCACTAGATGCATATAAATTTGATAATATAGTAATGTTTTCAACAATATTATCAAGACTAGTTATATTAGTACAACTTATATTACCAGTATTTACATTTTCACTCGATAATATATTGCAATATGATTTATCTGAAATATATAAATTTGTAGATACTGTAAGATAATCTACGACAATATTATTAGAAGATATTGAATCAGAATATATAATATTACTCGAAAGATTATTCAAAATAGTTATATTATTTAATATAGCTGTTGAAGAAACATATAAATTATTGCTTATGAGATCATTTATTTCTATATTATTTACTATCAAATCGTTATTTATTATTATATTTTCTGATGTTATTGTATTTAGAACAGTAAGATCTGTATTTACTACACCGATATTCATAGTAGAATTACTAGATATATTTAATAATGAATTAATACTAATAGCGCCAGATGATTGTATATTCCCATTAATAATTGTATTTCCTAATATATCAATATCATTACATGTACAATTATTTAACACTCTTAAATTATTAAGACAAGTGACTTCATTAAAGAAAGAAACCGAAGAAACAAATATATTTGAACCAACTATTATGTCATTTATATTAAAAATATTATTTGATGAAATATCATTATTAAATATAGTATTACCAGATACTGTTAAATCATTATCGACAGTAACATTACCTCCTATTATGGAATTAGTAGATACATTTAAATTAGATAATATAGAAACATTATTTAATATAGAATTATTAGATATATTTAAATTAAATGTAGTTATATTACTTGTATTTACTTCAGAACAATTAATACTTCCAAATGAATATATATTACCCAAGCACGTTAAATCATTATTAATAATACTAATATTTGAAACATTTATATTATTTCCTGTTAAAATATTAGTGTATATATCATTATCAACATGCATATTAGATAGAACACTACAATTATTTATTATTGCTGAACCTGTAATATTTAAATAATTGGATATTAAGTTATTGCTTATATTTATATCACTGCTATTGAAACATGTTAATGTAGTAATATTATTTGAAATTATGTTATTATCTATATTTAAAATACCATTAATTGTAACATTAGAATTAATATTACAATTTGATGTAATGTTTAATTGCCCAAATATATTAATATTCCCACCCTTTATTAAAGTAACTCCACTAATATACATATCACCATGTATATTAGTATTTCCAAATAGCTCAGTTTCCCCACTAACATTTAAATTAGATAAAATAGTACATGTATTAAGTATTGCATTCGATGATACTGAAATATAGTCTGATGATATTTCTATACAAGATAAGGTTGATTTAATATGTAAATTACTTGCTATACTAACATCATTATGAAAATAAGAAAATCCACTAACTACCATATCTTGATTTATTTGAGATGTATTAAAATTTGATATACTACTAATATATAATTGGTTTCCTGATAAATTATTTGATATATATACGGAATCAGCTACGAACATAGTACTTGCTATAGTAACATCGTTATGATAAATAGATGACCCTGAAACATTTAAACTTGATATAACAGTGGCATTACCATGTATTATTGTATTTCCAGATACAACTTGATCAATAGCATTTAATGTATCTAGTATAGTTAATCCAGATACCGATAAATCATTTGATACAATGATATTATCAGAATATACATCATTAATTATATTTAAATTATTTAAAATTGTAATATTTTCGAATAATGCATTCGATGAAACATTTAAGGTATTTACAGTTATGGTATCTGAAACAATTATGTCATTACAATCTAACAATGAAGAAATTGTTATATTTGGAATTGCAGTATTATTTGAAACGTATAAAGTACCTAATACTGTAATATTATTATTTAATACCGTATCACCATATACATATAACATAGAATTTATACTCAGGTTATTTAAAAATGCATTGTTTGATACATATAAATCAGAAATAATACTAATATTATTAGATGATAAAGTATTAGAAATATTTAAATTATTTAGTGTGTTGATAGTAGTAGTATATAATAACCCCATAACATCTAACCCAGATACAACAGTGGCATTTCCATACAAAATAGTATCTCCCGTAATATGTAAATTATTATTTAAATCAACCGTTGCTATATAATTATTGGTAATATCATTAGGTGTTTTTATGATAAATCTAGAAGAATTTGTGGATGTTAATATATAAGAATCTCCCTCCACGCCTTTTATGATAATTCCAGATAACTCCCCATTATCCAGTGCAGTATTATTGGTAGTATCGTAATTCAATATTATTGTTTTATCTAGATAAACATTTTGAGTTTGTATTACATTATTAACAGTCCCAAAGACATTAATAGTCGAAGAAGTTGTTCCTATATTAATAGTATCACTTATTAAATTTAATACATTATATAATCCATATATATTATTTGTTTTAATTGAGTTAAAAGTAGATGAACCACTTACCGTTAAATTGGATAATACTGTTAAATTATCCGTTAATATATTATTTACTGTAAGGGAATTAATAAAAGATGATGACGATATAAAAACATTTTCACTAACAATATTATTTACAATAACATCTTCTATTATTGTTAAATCTGAAGTAATGGTAATATTATTTAATGATTGTAAATCAGATATATTTAATTTGTTGTCTAATTCCTGTTGAAGTCCTGTAATTTGTGTAATATTAAATATTTTTTCAGAATCGCTAGTATTATTTACTTGTTCCAATCCTATCATTGTTTTATATTTTTGAATTATATAGTCTTCTTCTAATGACATTAATATAATATTATTGATATAATATTATTGATATAAATATATTATTTAACTTTTTATCATAGATATTTTTACGGACCTTATATAAATAATATCTAATTTTTATAATAAATGTTTCATTATAAAAATTTTATAACATAAGTATAAAATGAATTTATTGAATAGTAAAAATAAATAATATTAATCATTTATTACTACAATTAAAATATAGTTATTTTTATATGAGTATAAAAACCTATCAAAAACTATATGGTTTAGAATATATAAATTCTAATTCTACATTAACCTATTTTTCTGAAAGTATTAGTATGTTTTCTAATTTAAATATTTCAAATACAGCATTTTTAAATAGTAATAATAATACTGTTAATAATATATTATCATCCAACATTATTTCCGTAAACACGACATTAACAAATAATACTAATATTAATGTATCTAATAATAGTAATATTAAAGGTGATTTGTATATAAATCAAAATATGATTATTGATAAATATAGTGTTAATAATTTAACAGTTTTGACTAATTTATCATTAAATAATTTATTATATAGTGATAGTTTAATATCTAATAATTTATTTATTTCTGGTAATTCAATATTCGAAGATAATGTTGATATATTAAATAATATAAATATTTCTAATGATGTTTATTGTAATGAATGTACGGCGTTATCAACAATTAATGTTTCTAATAATAGTAATTTCAATAATATTATTATTATGTCGGATATTAATTTATTATATATAACATCAGGTGGTCAATTAACTAGTATTTCATCATTTAACACCAATACGTTAGATGTTAATAATATTACATTTTTAAAATCATTTGACTCAAATAATACTATTAATGGAAACATAATTGATATTAAAGGTAATATTGAATGTGATATTTATAAATCTAAAAAAATAATATATACAAGTACTTTATTGACAAATTCTATAATTAGTGAATTATTTGAATTTCCTAATAATTCTAGTGCAAAAGCATCTAATATTCCTATTAATGGATTATATAGGACTGGTGACATTATTAAAATATGTGTCGATGATATAGATATAGAAGTATTATTAAACGGAAATGCTATAGAAAATATTTATCTTAATGATGAATATAATGATCCTGGTGCTATTATAAATAATAATATTAATAATTATAATTTAGTAATATTGGGAAGCGTTTCTACAAAAAAAAAAGGATCTTATATAAGATATTATAATGCGGTTAATAGTAATAATTTTATAATTAGCACTAATTATAGAATTATAAATGTATTATGAAGAATAATTTTATTCTAAATAATAAATAGTATTACGTGATATAAGCTTTCAAGAATTGTTTTCATATATTGAAATAAATAATCTCATCGTTTGTTAATTTAATTTTTATTTCCATGGTATAATTATATAGTTTAATAATATTACTTATTTCTTTTAATATTTTTATTGCGTCCGAACGTTGTATTGATATACCTAATTGGTTATAATATTTAAATCCTTTATCATGTATTTCTTCTGTTGATATATTTAAAATCGTTGTTTCCAATATTGTTTTTATATCTATAGTATGATATAAATAAACAAGTACTTTATTATATTTATATATATATATATATCGATATTATTTATTTTACACTCTATTACGGTACTTCCTAGTAAATTTTTTTGAAATAATGTGGTTTCGTCGATAACTGGGTTTATTCTTGTAAGAATAAGGTCTCCATTTATTACTTGCATCGTAAATTCCTTAATATTTGGAATAGTAATTATATTATTCATTTTATTTCAATTTATCTTTATTATTATTATTATTGTTTATTTCAATTTTTTATGAAGAATAATTCTATTCTAAATAATTGACGGTATTGAAAAAATCATTGATATTTTTTAATTTATTCATTAAATCTTCTGTGATAATTTTTTTATCAACGTATTGCATAACTATATCTAAATTTGTATAAATATAATCATTTTCATAGTTATTATCAAATATATATAATATAAAATCAACATCTGACTTAAATTTAGACGGTAAGTAAGAAAATAATTTAGGATATTCTATAATACATTTTTTTAAAAATACTTTATCTTCTTTAAGACGATCCGATAAAAAATCATAAAAATAATTTAGACCGTTTAAATATAAATTATGCCGCTTAAATAAATATACATCAATTAATTTTTTATCATATTTAAGTTTTTTATATAATTCAATATGGTCAATTTCCTCAATATTTTTTATATCAGAATTAAATAATTTATGTTTTATTTGATTATATAAAAACGGAGTAATTCTTAAATAATCATATATATAATCTTTATTTATTGAATCGATAATATCGCCATAATCTACTCTGTGTCGATAAGATTTAATAGAACAAAATGTATTTTGGATATTTATTTTAATCAAGTTTAAAATAAATTTATCATTATTTCGTAATGATTTAACAAAATCTTTTTTTAAATATGGTAGTATTAAATTAATATGTCCAAAACCTATTTTTAATATAATTATGTGAAGTATCTCATCAATACAGAAATAATCAACATAATTATTTTTATTAACAAAAAGAGGAAAATTCATAAGTATTTCCGATAATATCATTGAATCGTTATGATATATTTCTATTACATTATTAATAAAATTAATAATCGTATCATTAGTAGTATTCTGTCGAATAGAACAAGACTCTTTAATAATTCGTAATATAGCATATTTGTTGTATAATAAAACATTATACAACAAATTATTATTCATAATAAAACCATTGATGTTAATATTACATTCATGAATAACGTTATAAAATTCATGAATATATAATTTTTCAATATATATAAATAATATATTAGGTAAAGTAATATTTTCATTAAAAATTTCAATAGGCATGTTCGATGATATATTTTTAGTATCATCGGTTATACGATAACAATTAATTTTATCTTGATCGGTAAATAATTTATTAATTTCACATCGTATGGAAATATTCCATGATGATGGTTTTGATAATACTTCTTCTTCTATGTAAATAGTTCCAAACAAATTACCACTTAATTGCCAAAATATATCAATGTTCATTATTTTTAAATATATTATATTAATATTATAGTTTGGTGGTAAATAAATATCTTAGAAGTTATGATATAATATTATATTATATTATATCATATTAGGTTAAGTTATATAATATTATGGTAATCTATACATAGTTTTTTTCATTTTTTTACAGTTAATATTTATATCGAAATTGTCGCAGTGATTGCCTCATGATCACTACCACCATTTCCCAAGTTTTCGGTAAATATAACATCATTATTATTCGAAAATATATGATCAACTCCACCAAATGAATTAGATGAAAATACATCATACATATATTCTTTAAGTTTTTGTATTGTTTTACTATTTTTATCCGCATTGAAATCACCTACTAATATTATAGAATCTGATTTACGGGCTTCGGTACCTATGGTTTTAAGAATATTATAAACAACTGCTTCAGATTCGCATAAACCACCTGAATTAACAGGTAGAGGCCCATGATGATTAATAAAAAATACAACTGCGTTCGTTTGTTTATTGAGTATTCGTACATATCCTATGATACGCTTTCCGTAATATTGAGATTTTTTATCTTCAGCTACGTCAACCGTACCTTTACTAAGTAATGTCCATTTTTTATTATTGAACGCAATAGCTACAGCATGTCCGCAATTATATGAAGTATAATCATTTTTAATATTTGCTTGTGATAAAACCATATCTATGTTTTCACATTCTTGAAATCCCAATATATCAAATTCTTGTTTATTATTAGAATTAGAAATTAATTTACTTGCACTGGCTTGATTACCTTGGCGTTTTCCATAAAGGTTCCACCAAAATAAATTATATGATAAAATTTTTACTTTATTGCGATGGGTTGATTCTTTTTTTATAATCCAATCTTTAGATGGTATATTTACTTTACACCAATCAAATCCTACAGTGGCGCCAGTCATACTCCAACCAATCACATTATTATTATCAGTTTCGACTCGGTTATTTAAAGGTTTATCCATAATATTACATGAATATTCGCGCGGTATAGAATTTTTATTTAATATATTAAATATCTGATTATTATTATTTTTACAATCCCAAATTAAAATAGGAACACCATCAGATGCTTGACCATTAGCAACATCTAAACATTTATTACCCATTTTCCAAATAACATTATTCTTTAGTATTTTAAATATTTGATTTGAGTTAGTATTATCACAATGAGCTAATTGTATATTATTACCATTATAATTACATCCATTTACTACTTCTAAACATAATTGTTTATCGTGCCAACTTATAACACCTTCAAAATCAGGTGTTACGAATTGAAAATTTGGATCACTGTCAGAACATGACCAAATTTGTAATGATTTCCCATCTTTAACATTTACGCAATATTTATTATTAGCTGTCCATTGTATCATATCACCGTAAGTTACTGTAAAAAAAAAATATAATAAATATTTATACATTATATAACATATTACAGAAAATATAATTTATATTTTTATATATAATGAGTAAGTATAAAACATTATACGGTAAGGATGAATTTAAAAAAAATAATAATAAACAGTATAATATTTATATTGTGAATGATTTAGTATCTGAAAAATCTATGGTAAACATATTTGATAATTTTATAAATAATCAAAAAAAAAATAAATCAGAAATTCATTACGTTGGTATTGATTTTGAATTTAATAAAATATCAAAAACGACCAGAGACGTTGCACTAATGCAAATCAATTTAGAAAATGATTCAAACATAGGTAATATATTTTTATTATGTCCTCCTAAACTAGTATACGCGAATGACAAATTAATAGAATTGATAACACAAACAAAATTTATAAAAATATTACACGGATCCGAATCATTGGATATTCCATATTTATTTAATCAATTATTAATTACCGAAAATAACATAAATAATTTTTGTAAAAATTTCTATGACACAAAAATAATATGCGAACTAAATAATATTCTAAAAAAAAATAATAAAAAACATAATAAATGTTCAATATACGATTATCTTATATCGAAAAAAATTATTACAGAAGAAAAGTTAAAAATGCTAGATGATAATGAAGAATTAATGGGGCCTATATATTTAATAAATATAAATGTATCGGATATGTCAGAATCTTTAATAAGTTATTCGTTATATGATGTTATATATTTACCAGATCTATTTATTAAAATAACTAAACATAATAAAAAAAAACATTTAGTTATATCTGAAGTTCTTACAATAGTTAATAAATACAAAAGAAATATCGAAACTGAGTTTTCGGATTTGGAGAAAATCATTAACTCTATGAATAATTATTTTTTTTACATAAATGATACACGATATAGATTAAATGATTTTTTAAATATTCACATAAAGGAATTGCTTGAAATAAAATACGTAAAATATTTATATAACATCAATTATATAAAAATATTTATTAGAATATTTTTAAAGTATATAATTTTTTATCATATATATACAAAAAAAATAATTTACACGAATGGGGTAAAAAAATTCAACTTCTTAAATTTTGATAAATATTTCATTTGGCTTAAAAAATATCATTACGTTAGTTCTGTTATTAAGCATATTAACAATAAAGTTATAGTAAAGATTGGTAAAATATAATAATTATTTGACTATTTTTTTTATGATAATCGTTTAAAATAAAAAATCATTATATATATTATATAGATATGGATATTAAAAAATTATTGATATATTTAACGGTGTTGTTAATAATCATATATTGTATTTATACATTATATAAAAAATATAAACTTAAGCAAGATACTAAAAATAATAATTCAAATAAAAATACTGAAAATATTAAAAATAAAATAGATGTAATAAGTAATTTACCTTCTATGATTAATAAAGAAGGTAGCTCATCATTTAAGTTATTTGACATGATTATAGATGAAATATATTCCAACGATATTACAACATCAATAGATAATAATATCGATCAATCTACAGATACTGATTATATAAAAAATAAAAAAATAAAAAACTGTATTAACAATGAAAATACTAAAAAACATGAATTGATTAATGATAAAAAAAAAATCGGTACAATAAATAATAATGAAAGGGATTTAAATATAAAATGTATTGATAGTCACGATAAGGTCATTATAAATAATGACATTAAATTTACTAATGATTCTAATAAATATGATATAAGTCAGAATAATGATATATTAAATATCGATAGTGTGTTAATAGAACCCAACAATAAAATATTTAATTCACTACATTATGATAATATGGACACACCAATTAATAACAAAATTATAGTAGAAAATACTAATACCGATAAATTTATTAGTTCAAATAAAAATAATGATGGTAATAATTCAATTATTTTAAATATAGCGGAGGACAATAATGAAACACATGAAAACATCAACGAAGATATGTTTATTGATTCTCTTATTACAATTATCGGAAATAATGAAGATGATTTATCAGTTAGTGTAAATGAAAAAATAAATTCAGAAAGTTGTATTAATTCTAATGATAACAATACTTCTGTAAACAACTCTAATGTGTCAATTAGTATTGATAAAACAAATTATGATGTCAATGAATCTATTAATTCGGAAAAATCTAATAAATCTAATAAATCTAATAAATCTAATAATGTAATTGAAAATATTACTTCAACCACTTTAGAAAAAATGAAAGTAAACGAATTAAAAGAATTCATGAAAAAAAATAATATAAAAATATTAAGAAAACCTAAAGCTGGGTTAATAGAAGATATAATAAAACATATAACATAATAATAATATAATAAATAATAATATATCTTATTATTTATTATATGGAAGTAAATAATAAGATGTTATATGGGGATTATAGGTTATTTACAAATTATCAAAGTCCGAAAATATTAAATAATGAAATGAAGGAAAAATATAATGTAGTTGATATACGTAAGTTAAAGGAAGTTATCTTAATAAATAATTTAAAAGAAAAAAAATTATTATTACAAATACATAATAATAGTATAAGTAATGGAATAATTATTTATTAATTAATAATCATAATACTAATTACTATGATACTATTAAAATAAATTAATAAATTTTTTTTATCAATTTATTTTAATATGTTACAAAAAGATACTAATAAAAAACCATTTCAACCATTTCAAGCAAAATATCAAAATAATCAATTTAAACCAATTGAATATAATACCGATGATCTTTTTAATGATATAGATATATTTGATCTTATTTTACTCAAAAAATACATAGAATCTAATAATATTCCATTAACTATTATAAATTCAAATGGTGATAATTTAATTCATAAAGTCGTTGATAAAAATGATTTACAGCATTCTGAAGAAAATAAAATAAACATTATAAAATATTTGTACGAAAATAATGTTAATCCAGATAAACCAAATATAGATAATATTACACCACTACATCTAGCATGTTCGAAAAACCTTTTCAAAGTTGTAAAATGTTTATTAAGCTTTAGATGCAACCCCGATTACAAAGATAATTTGGGTAGAACTTGTTTACATAAGGTATTGCCTAACTGTATTAAACAAGAGTCTATACAAGAAAAAAAGAAAATATTATTTAACAATAATAATCATAAAAATAATATTATAGAAATAAATAAAATATTAATGGAAAAAAATGAAGACATTAATAATAAACCATTAATAAATCTTATTGATGATATATTAGATACTTATATAAGTGATAATCATAAAAAATTTATTAAAAATATAGTTAATGATACGGCTTCATTCGATTTAATTAATCTATATAATGAACTAAATAATTATGTTAAACAATATTTATTTAATAATTTTAAAAAAAATAATAATATAAAACTACACCATATAAAAGAATTTTCTTTAGAATTAAATGAAGGTGATGAATATGGTATTATTGAAGACGGTAATGTAAAAAAATACATTGAAAATAAAATAGACACAACAATTACAGAATTAAAATATATATATAATAATTATACTAAAATAAATATATCAGAAAATCATAATAATAGTATGACAATTATTAAAAAAAAAATACCTCCTAACATACATAATTTATTTAACGCCGCTATTGATTATAAAAAGAATTATTTTATTAATTCTACCATTAATCCATTTTATACCACTGCCGATACTTTAAGTAATATATCGATAGTTGATACTATTAAAAAAATAGTAAAGAATGGTATTATTGAGACATTTTTAAATTCACCTCCAAGTACAGATAAAATAGACATATGCAAATTTTATTTTATACAAACTTATATTAATCGTAATAATACAAGCAGTATTGTTGAAAAAATAAAAGTAATAAATGAAGAATTATTTAATAAATATATTACGAATAATCCATTTATTGATTATAGATTTAAAAGTTGGCACGGTGATTCATATAATCTATCATTGGAAGGAGCTGATTTATATAATATGATAATTAACTTAAATTTGTATCATAATAATAATAAGTTTAATATTGATTTTTTTGAATTATTATTAATAGCTTCTGATAAAAAAAATATTCACTTGTCTATGATAAAATTATACATAGTTAATATGAAACTTGATAATAATAAAAAATCATTGATTTTAATAATATTGATAATTTTATTAAATGATATTAATATTATTTTAAAATTAGCTAATATTTTCATAGAACCAAATAATAATTATACAGATATTATAAATGTTATTAAATCAATTGATAATAAAAATAAGGATATTCTCAATATATATAATCTAATTTGTCTTATAGATAATTGGTATGATGATTCTACAATATATACAGATTATCATAAGTATTTTAAGATAGATGAAACTATAGTACAATATCAATCAAAAATTAATAAAAAAATACTAAATATATTTATTGATAAATGTAAAGATATTCAAAAATCTCTCCGTCAATTTGTTACCGATATTTGTTTTATTATAACAACTAAAGATAATAATGATATAACTAATTTAGATAAAATAAACCCTAGAAATAATAATAACTCATCTAATATTTTACCATCTAGAGTATGTTATTCTAATATTAAAGATTATGGTTTACCTAGTATTAATTACGACTACCTCAAACCTGGTAACGCAATAGTTGGATTTGAAATTTTGAAGAATGCGTTATATAGACTTTTGCATCCTATAATTATTTTAGGAAGTTCTAATCAAAATATAAAGAATTTGCGTAATATTGTTTTAGATATTAAAAAAAAAATAGTATTATTGGAGATGAAATACAGTAGTAATTATAATGATATCATTGGAATAAAAAATATTATAAATGGGTTTATTGATAATGATAATACTAAATATATTGAGTATTGTACAGAAATATGTTTAAATTTTGAAAATATAATTATTAACGCTAATAATAAATATAGTCGGCGAGTTTTTCCTACCCCAGCTAACGAGTATATTGACAAATATAAAATGATTATAAAAGAATCTAATTTACATATATTTAATAAAAAAATAAAAGATATTATAAATGGTGCAGACTCTTCGGCAATTGCTGATACTATTACCGGTTTAATAAATGATATAGGTTATGATTACATATATAATAGTAAAGATGATACCATATCCATAATTATGGCAATAATTATGACATTAATATATGATAAGGATAATTTTTATAGAGAAATGAAAAATTTCCTTTCAAGGGAAATATTAATAGTCCCTTATTTTGACTTAAAGATATATTACAAAAATATCGTAAGAATATATGTATGGATGTTAGCGTCGAATTTTATAAATAGTAAATCCATAAGTACTATTTTTAAAAAAAACCGTGCAGGTATTCGATCTAATAATTTATCAGAAGTAATGTCATTTTTTATGATTGAAATTTACAAAATAACACAAGAGTTACATATTTTATATAGTATAATTGATTTTAATGTTAATAATTATTTAGCTATTAATAATATAGTTGTAAATTCATTAATAGATTCCTATTTTTTAGAAAAAAAACCAAGTTTATTTAATGGTTCTGATCATTATAAAGTATCCCGTGATATACTTATATTTAGTTCTTTGGCGAAAATATTATCAATAATATATATATTTAATAATCCCTATGAACTAACAAATAATAATATAAATGATATTAATTCTGATATAATAATATGTAAAAAATATATACCAGATATTTATAAGATATTTATGACTTTTAAAGCATCGATGAACGGAGTAGCTAGACAACCAGCGCAAATGGTTACTATTATGGCGACCAGGGATGCGATGATATTATCGCTATACGCAACAATGGCGAGAGAAGCAGACACCGTAATAAAAGAACAAAATAAAGACACGCTGGCGGGACCAACACACTTAGAACTTTCGAATAGACAGAAAAGGGGAATAGCTCATCTTCGAAATATACTCGATGCACTATTAAAAATAGTCAATCATAATGGAATACTAGAGACAGAGGTATCAGAAGCCATAGCGGCAGTAGCACCAAGTAAGGATGCTATGAATGCAGTAGGGGCAGAGCCAGTACCAAACGATATGCCATTATTACAACAAGGACAATTAGAGAAGGATGCAGTAGATGAATACCATAGACAAGTAACTGCAGGTAACAATAATTTAGCTTATACTGGGGTAATAACAGAAGCAACAAGAGTAGTTGCTCTGCTATTCTTAGAAGTAAAAAATAGAGAAGTGCCTGTGGGGGTGGATGATACGATCAGATTAGAAATCGAGAAAGTAGATGCTGAAATACAAGCTGCCGACGAGGCGGAAAATGCTGCGAGGGTGGTGGATGGGGAAGCACTAGCAGCGGCCGTAGCTTTAGGTGTATTATTAGGGGGGGCGTCACCAGAAGACGACGTAGAAGTACTACCACCAGTACTACCACCAGTACTACCACCAGCAGCACCACCACCAGAAGACGACCTAGAAGAAGCACCAGCAGCACCAGCACCAGCACCAGTAACACCAGCATCAGCAGCACCAGTAACACCAGCATCAGCAGCACCAGCACCAGCACCAGCACCCGTAGCGGCAGCAGCAGCAGCAGCAGCAGCAGCACTAGCACCAGTAACACCAGCACCAGTAACACCAGCAGCAGCAGCAGCAGCAGCACTAGCACCAGTAACACCAGCACCAGCAACACCAGCACCAGTAGCAG
>Ga0209491_10000582_pt1 | contig 73312 bp, 65 predicted proteins | sample BON02_FD_187213 | JGI IMG/M metagenome (GOLD analysis project Ga0209491, IMG submission 187213) | Freshwater microbial communities from Lake Bonney liftoff mats and glacier meltwater in Antarctica - BON-02 (SPAdes) (version 2) | ecosystem: Environmental > Aquatic > Freshwater > Ice > Glacier... | reverse complement strand
AAACACGGATAAAAGTAAGTTACTTTTTCCGCTCATCTTTTCCCAATAAATTGGGATGGGAGTTAGCACCTTAAATACAGGTTGCTAAGACGTCATAGGGCCCTTCCCTCAGTCTTTCTCGATAAGCTTTATAAAGATAATAGCATTTTACTAAAAAAACAGTCCTATTTGCAATTTTAAAAAGGGAATTCAAACAAATTCTTGAGAAATATTTAATTTATGGTCTGATACCTACACCAAAAGTAACATAGGAGCCGGACATAAAATTGACCATGTCCAGTTCTCCCAGACGATAGTTTCCAATCGGTAGCTCGTATCCAAAGGAAGCATAGAACATCAAATCGAAATATTTCCGCTTGGTCATTGGCACTCCGTATTCAGCAAAGATTTCAGGTTTCAGCATCAAACCACTATTTCGCAAGTATCCGTCATAGGTTCGTTCCTCAAAAAGTTCGGGGAAATCGGGCTTCTGATCCGTTAGGAGTGAGTACCGAATGTTTCCAAAACCCAATCCTGCTAGGCCTCCTAAACCAATATTTTTGAATTGAAAAAACTTATAGCCCCCATTTGCATAGATTCTGAGACTATTCAGGCTGTGACTTTTTGATGTAGAAGCAGCTCCTGACAAAGCTAAATTGTAAACTTCAGCACCATAAAGAAATTTTTCGCTATTTCCCAGCACCCGTAATCCCCAATTGGACGGTATACCATCCAACCTTCCAAGACCAGCATTCTGCAACTCTTGGTTTAATATGTCAGCATTGGTAAAATGGACACCTCGGATAAGATAAATGGAGATACCTGCATCCTTGTAAAAGAAATTACGATCTGGAAGTGAAAGCCCCGCTCCTACTCTAATAAAAGCACCACTTTGGGTATTGTCGAAAGAAATCCCATTTAATTCCCATTTGCCTTCAAAAGGGCTAAAGGAATAGCCGACTTTGGTAAGAATCTGGAGTGCTTCTGGTCTGCCTGGAAGATCAAAATCATAACTCAGTTGAAAACCGATTTCAGTGAGGAAATTCCCAAAATTTTGCGTTCCTTTTTGAATGTCCTTTTCTCTCAAAATGAATCCCTTCTCCGGGTCTTTTAAGAATGCACCCAGATTTTCGGGTCTATCATTTGGCATCATTTGAAAATTCAGATATCCGACTCCCAGAGACATGTAGTGAATCAGCTGAAATTTCGATTCTTCGGTAAATGAATACCCAATATTCAAAAGAGCTCTGGAGGTCCTGTATCCAAGTGTAAAATCATCCAGTTGGCTTTTCTTTCCTCGGTTATGATAAAGTTCCAGTCCAAACACAAAGTCATTGATTCGAGTCTGGTAGCCAAATCCATAGGTCTGGTAGCGATTGCGAAGACCAGACAATCCTCTGTCTTTCAATAAATTATTAAACTGATTTAATTTAGACCCTGAAGTGCCAGTTGTGAAATAAACTGTAGATCTCTCAGAGATCAGTTGCTGACTCGATACTGAATTAATACTCAAAAAAATGAGGGAAAATAATGACAATTTTAAAATGTGCTTCATTGATAATTCCAATTTTCTAAAAGGGTAGTCTTATAATTACCTGAGGCAAATTTAATGCTAAAGCAGATTTTAGGAATATTTTATATTTAAGTAGTAACTCAGTTTTTCATATAAATCATCAGGAGTAAAAGGTTTTGGGACAAAGTCATTGATTCCGATTTCTTCCATTTCAATCTTTATTTCCTGAAGTGTAGTGGCGGTCAGCACAAGAATCGGAATTGCTCTTTTCTCAGGATTCGAGTGATTTCTGATGGCTCGGGCGACGGAAAATCCATCCAATATTGGCATTTGCAAATCCAATAAAACCAAATCGAAGCTTCCTTTTTCAAACTCTTCTAATGCTTCTTGCCCGTCTGAAGCCACTATCAACTTGCCTGTTTTCCATTTGGTGAGAAATTTTTTGATCAGTATTTGATTTACCGCATTGTCTTCTGCTACTAATATAGATGCGTTTTGTAATGATTTTGGCAACATTGATTTCCTTTGATTCAGCGAATCTACCCTTTCTTCCAAATATTCGAAATTGAGCGTAAATTCAAATTTACTTCCTTGATTTTGTTTAGACTCCAAGCTAACTTCTCCACCATGAAGTTCAACCAATCGTTTTACAATGGCCAAACCCAATCCCGTTCCTCCGTATTTTCTAGTCGTAGAGGAGGTCGCTTGAGTGAAGGCTTCGAAGACTGTATCTATTTTTTGTTCTGGAATACCTATTCCTGAATCTATAAATCGAAATATTATTGATGCAATATTATCATGTTTTTTTTCTAGTTGAAGTTGAATATTTATAAAACCTTTGTCCGTAAACTTTACCGCATTCGAAATCAAGTTATTGACAATTTGTCCCACACGTACGGGATCTCCAATTAATTGGTCTGGAATCTGAGCGTCTATTTCGGAAGATATCTTGAGAGATTTTTCATTTGCTTGAAAACTGTGCGCATGTAAAATTCGATTGATTATATTTCGCAGGTCAAAAGAAATGCGCTCCAGTTCCAGTTTGCCCGAATCGATTTTATTGTAATCCAATATATCATTTATCAATCCCATCAGATTCTCGGCAGAAAACTGAAGCGTTCGTAGATTTTCCAACTGGTCAGGTCGGGGATTTTCTTCCATGAGAAAATGAGAAAGCCCAATCACAGCATTCATTGGAGTACGAATCTCATGACTCATCACGGAAAGGAATTGTGACTTCACAAGAGAAGCTTGTTCCGCCTTTTCTTTGGACATCAAAAGCTCATCTTGAGCCTCCTTAAGTTTTGAAATATCTCGAGCTATCCCTGTATAAGAGCGTTTTGAATCAATTTTAGATTCAATGATTCTCCCATTAGAATTAAAGACTTTGTATTCTCCATTTTTGTGTCGGATCCTAAACTCAAGAAATTGATTTTGAGCTAAAAAATCTTCACTTTCCTGGAGCATTTCCTTAAAGACATCCAAATCTGATGTGTTCAGAAAATCAAAAAGACTTTGCCCTAATACCTCCTCAGATTTATATCCTAAAAATTGGTAAACATTAGGAGAGATATATTCTAGCTTAAAGCTGTCTGATAGAGAGAATATGATTTCTGTTGATTCTTCAACAAGGGTTCGATATTTTTCCTCAGATTGAAGAAGTTTCGCTTTTGCCTGATATTCCTCATCAATATCCCTAATGATAACCAAGGCAAACTCGACTTCTCCATTTTCAATAATTGGTCTAATTATACGGTGGTAATGCCTTCCGTTGTAAAAAAAATCGGTTTCCACGATTTTTCTTTCGTTATAAACCCGATCTAATATTTGGTGCAATTTATTCAGATTGGAAGAGGTAATTTCTTCAAGGAACTTACCTTCGAAATCTTCCTTTTTCATACCCCAATTTTCGAAATTGGTGCCTTCCGCAAGTATATATTTTCTAGACTTATCCATCAGGAAAATATTGGTTCCTGGGATATTCGAGGCTAGCACTCGATATTGTTTATCTCGCTCAGAATTCAATATCTCAAGCTTTTTCCGATCAGTAATATCTTGAAAAAAACCTTCATGATAAATTATTTGTCCGTTTTGATCGAGTACATTTCTGGTTTTGTCTTCAACCCACGCATAGGTTCCATCAGACTTAATTACGCGATATTCTCCCGAAAATGCTGGAATACCTAACTCGCTTGATTTATTGGCCACTTCACTTTTTATAGCAGCCGCATCTTCTGGATGCAAAATATTCAAAAATGAAACTTTGGATGATATCAATTCTTCCGCATTAAAGCCAAATTGATTGATATTCTCTGAGATATAAAGTATTTTATAATTTTTTTTGGGATTAACCCTGAATAGTACTGCTGGGCTATTTTCTACAATCAATTGAACTCGCTTAGAAAGTTTTTCGCTTTCATATTTTTCGGTGAGATCTCGATAAATAAAAGAAAACCCGATTTTTTCATTCGTGACCGAAGTGAGTGGTTGAAAGGTGATTTCGAATGGACTTGAAGGTGTATGCTGTGTTTTGATCCTTACTTCTCGTTTACACACAGCTCCGACTGCCAAACCCTCAACGACCGCTCTCAAGTCAAAATCAGGCTGCTCCTCTATTGTAATCAAATCATCTATTGACTCCCTATACCCTGCGGCAGTTTCAGAGCAACAAAGTTGTATCGCTGCTTCATTCAAATAGATCACCTGCAAGAAGGAATCTGTCACAATAATAGGGTCTGATACCTGAGCAAGAATCTGTGATTGTAAACGAAGATAATTCTCATTGGCACGCTTGTGAGAGACATCGGTACAAAATCCAAGGACTTCAAGTCCTTGAGTCAGAAAATCTCTTCTAGCTTCTATTTCATAACTGATGAAAACCTGTTTTCTTTCTTCATCTAAAATTATAAATTGCCCTGAAACGTTACTTTCTTCGTCTACAGCTTTCTTCAGATTTTTGACAAATTCATTTCTTCCAGGTCTTTCTAATCTTTTAATAAGAATTGTAAATTCTCGCATGGAGGGTTTTTCTCCGTAGCCAAACAAATTAGATAGTCCTCCCGACATGTAAAAAACCTTCTTGACGTCACTGTATCTCCAGGATCCTGATTTCGAAAGTAATTCTGTATTTGCTAGTAGGTTTTCATTACGCTCAATCTTTTTGGCTAATTGACTTCCTCGGTAAGCTCCGCCTAGAAGATCTCCCAATTGCCTGAAAATTTGCAATTCGCTTTCTTTTTGGGATTTTATTGTGACCTGCAATAGGATGAATCCTAAAAGCTTAAATCCCGATATCATTGGTATACAAATGCAATCAAAGTATTCTTCTTTGATCAGTTTGACTACCCCTTGTTGGAGTATTCCAAGCATCTGATTGACTCTGTCTAAAAGCTCCTCATCAGCAGAGGATTTTAATTCTGTGTTTTCAGAATTCCAATTCGAAAGTAAATCAAAGCTTTTATTATCTTTATTGTAAATATAGAGTTGGGATTTCTTTGCTTTCAAAAAAGCTCCAAATAGAGTTATTGATTCTTCAAATAAAATCTCAATATTCAAGAGCGGTGCATTGATGAGCAGACTTGAAATTTTATTAATCAGCTTTTCGATTTCAAACCTTCGCTTTAGCAAAATATCAGTCAGCACATATTCAGTGATATCTCTAGCGCTAAACATAATTCCTTGAATCTGAGGATTTTTAAAGAGGTTTTTTGCATAGCCCTCCAGATAGATCCTGCTTCCATCTATTTTATTGACCCAAAAATCAAGATTGATTTCCTTCTTTGACTTAAAAATAGCGTCGTAGTCTCCCTTTACTATTTCAATAACGCCTCTTTCAATAAAATCTTTAAAGTTTTGTCCGATTATCGCACCCACTGGAAACCCCAGTTTTTCAGTTGCCGAAGAACTTATGAACTTATAGTTGCCATGCTCATCCAAAATGGAAATCATATCATGACTATTATTTAGGATACTCTGCATATAGCGTAGCTTATCCCCCAGATTAATTTCAGAATCTGTCAAATGATCTTCGTTTTGACTTTCAGAGAAAAATTTAACTTTTCTACCTGTGACTATTAAAAATCTTCTCTGAAAACTAGAAGGTAGATTTGTAAAACTCCAATCATACTGGTGATTTTCGCCCAATTTATCTTTAATACCTTTTACCGCGGTCAAATTCGGAGCTATTCCCTTTTCAAAAAAAACACGAATTTCTTTTAACAATTTTGGATTCGAGAAAGTTGAGGCCCAAGAATCCGGGATATCTTCAAAATTATTCTTGAAGTATTTATTTTTATAAATAATCTCCTCAGAATCAATCAGAAATAGAGGATCTCGCAACTCATCAAAGAAGCTAGAAATATCAAATTGATTGAATTTATTCATTAAATGAATATCGGGTATTTTATGAAAGTAATGTCTGAGAAAAAACTAAAGTTGTAAACTTTTAGAGGTAAATCAAACAAGCGTGAAAGAAAAATACTAAACCCTTTATCTCCAATTAAGAAAAAGGGACTCATACAAAACAAAGAATGCCTTTCAATCGTGAAAAACCCTGTACAAAATTTCAATTATTAAGAAATAATGATAATAACCACCACAAACACACTAGAAGGATACCGGGTAGAAGCTTATCTAGGAATAGTCTCAGGAGAGACAATTATCGGAGCCAATGTTTTTAAAGATTTCTTCGCAAGCATCACTGACATCGTAGGAGGAAGATCCTCATCCTATGAGCGCGTCTTGCGCGAAGCAAAAGCCATTGCCATGGCTGAGATGGAAATGCAGGCTCGCAACTTTGGCGCAAATGCAATAATCGGAATAGACCTTGATTATGAAACGATCCGAGACGGAATGCTCATGGTCACCGCAAGTGGTACCGCTGTAAAAACCATCAAACTTTAAAACCAAAAAACTCCTGAAAATCAGGAGTTTTTTAATTGCTCGATCACCTTCGCAGCAGTGGTTTTTTTGAGAAATTGATCATTAACAATCACCATCGGTGCGGATTTGCACATATCCATGCACTTTGTCTTAATCAGTTTGCAGTTTCCCTTCAAAAAGTCAGACTGACAAGCGACTTTCAAATCCTTACCTATAGACTTTGCCCCCGATTTTTTACAATCAGAGCCATTACATACAAATATTAACTGTCTCGCTATTTTCATCACATTCCGGAAACTCGCTGCATCATCAACCCACAGAGATAGGCTCCATAAGTACCAACTGCATATCCCAATACAGCCAGTAATACGCCGACAGGCGCCAGTGAGGAGTCAAAAGCCGAAGCCACAATAGGTGCAGATGCCGCTCCACCAACATTAGCTTGGGAACCAACGGCAACATAAAAAAAAGGAGCTTTGATCACGTATGCTACAATTAACATGATCAGGATATGGAAAATCATCCACACAATCCCTACCAAAAACAAAACCGGGCTGTCAAACACAGCTCCCAAATCCATCTGCATCCCAATTGTCGCCACCAATACATAGAGTAAAACACTTCCTAAACGCGATGCTCCCACTCCCTCGAGTTTTCTGGCTCGGGTAAATGACAATCCCAGCCCTACCGTAGTCGCAATCACCACGATCCAGAAAAAAGATGAATTGAGCGAGTACTGTTCCAGTTCAGGATAATTTTCTTCTATCCACGGGGCAATGATATCAGCCAGAAAGGTCGCTATTCCGGTAACTCCAAAGCCTACTCCAAGCACGATCATCGTATCGGATAGCGTTGGAATCTTCATAATCCCTTTCCTGAAATCTGCGATTTTATCCCGCAACTCATATATCGAAGTGGTATCGGCTCTAAAAAAGCGATCTATTTTTTCAGGCTTTGCAGCATAATATAATAAAACAGCAGTCCATAGGTTTGCGACTAAGACATCGACAGCAATCATTTGACTGAATAATGTACTGCTTGGCTCAAATACTTTAAGCATGGCTGTCTGATTAGCTCCGCCTCCGATCCAAGAACCTGCAACAGTGCTCAAGCCTCTCCAGACTTCATCAGGACCATTTCCGCCTAGCAGCTCGGGATGGAAATAACCAACAGTCAACAAGGCCAGTGGACCTCCAAGCATAATACCTACAGATCCTGCCAAAAACATAGTCAAAGCTTTTGGCCCAAGTTTCAATATCCCTTTTATATCAATACTTATCGTAAACAAAACCAGCGAAGCTGGAAGAAGATACCGACTGGCCATCTTATAAAGACCTGAAGCATCGGCAGAGATCCAGCCGAATGAATTAAACAATGCGGGAATAAAATAGCAAAGCAGTACAACGGGTATGACGGAATAGAATTTTTTCCAGAAAGAACTGTTGCTCGAAGAAGTCGCAAAGATCAAAGCGAGGGTTGCCATCAATAGTCCAAAAACTACTGCATCATTGATCAAAAAAGGGGTTTCTTCCATGCATGATTAGATTAGGGTATGCAACAATACCAACAAAAGCCCGAATTCCCCAAAAAAACTAGCTTCTGCCATTTTCCAAGACTTGAATAAACTCTCCCAAAATCATCGCCGTGGCTCCCCAGACCACTTCATTCTGGATATCGAAATATGGTGTGTCAAGCTTCATCCTACCACCGATTTCCAAAATTTTTTGTTTTTTGGTATTGAGTTGAATCAATTGCTCGACAGGCGTTTCGATGATTCGATCCACTTCTTTTATTTCTGGAACAAAAGATGGCTTTATGGTTGCATATCCAACTATTGGTCTAACTATGAAATTACTTGCAGGCACAAATAAATCTGAAATCTGTCCTATTACATTGACGTCCTTTGGGAGTACTCCGACTTCCTCCCAAGCTTCTCTAATGGCAGTAAAAGAAAGATCCTTGTCTTCAGGCTCCATTTTTCCTCCGGGAAATGCAATCTGCCCACTATGCACTCCTTTGTAAATTGAACGTTTTATCAGCGGAAAAAAAGCCTTACCAGCTTCTGGATAAATCAAGATTAAAACTGCTCCCTTTCGGGGATTTTCAGAAAAATTAAAATCAAATCGTCCATAATCAATCGGAAGTGGCGACATTGATTTTTGTGCCAGTTGGCCCGGAAGTGGTTTTTTAAGGCCTTTTCGAATTAATTCTATTACTAGATCAAACTCCATTTCAGTTAAGAAACACTTGTTTGATTTTCTTATCTAAATAGGAATCCGGCTCATAGGTTTTAACAATATCGCTGAAATTAAAATGAGCAATTTTATGCGTTTGGACATTGATAATCCATGCCATCGGTCTGAAACCCGACTGCTCTTCAAAATATCCAAATACGATAAACTCTCTTTCACTGAGCCATTCGCCTTCTTCAAACATCCCCGATGGCCCCATAAATAGCAGACGCTCCTTCATCCCGTCGGCACGATACCAAATCACCTCAGAATCAGGATTCAAAAAAGGCTGATCAACTGCTTCTTGCGCCTCAATTTTGTAGCTATAAATATCCATCGTCCCGTTTCCTGTTGGATGAGCAAATTGATATGGATACAATGGATCATCAGAAAGTATAGGATTTCGCTCGGGCATTTCCATAGGATCGATCGAATCCGTCATAGCTAATTCAAAACAGGACGAATCAAATGGTCCTAAAATATTTTTCCAATGAGAATGCCAGGATTGTTTCTTTGCCAAGGCCAATTCAAGCTGATTTTTAAGAGTGGAAATTTCCTTGTCACCCAGCAATATTCCATTGCTGATTTTCTCTTCCTCGGGAGAACTTACAGTGCATCCCAATTGGACTAATAAGATGACTACTAAAAACGAAGAAAAATTATGGGACGATTTGGGAACCTTCATACGTGAATTAATTAGAATCTCAAGCTAACTCCAAGCCTGTGTAAATCAAAAAAGGCCGGAATATAATCCCGACCTTTTCCTGCTCTCAAACCTATTAAACCTATTGTAGATATTTTATATTGAATACTCCGGAAAAGTAGAAAATGTTTTCATATACTCCAAACAATCGATTGCGAAAGATTTTCGAAATTTTATTCTCCATGCGAAATTTACGTTTAGAACGTGATTGTTGGTCGAAAATTTATTTTTAATAGGTAGGAAAATTTCGCCACTTTAGCTATTTCCCTATTTCTTTCACCCTTCAGGAAAATGACACAAAAATTTGCGCTCATCCTTGCCGAAAAAATTCTCAGTGGATTTAAAACCTACATGGGCTTTTTCAATACCTACACGCGACTTGCACCTATTCATTTCAGAGAGCGTGATTGGCTTAGCACAAAGAGTAATCAGCTTCAGCGATTGAGGCTATATAAAGACGTGTTGATTCCACTAGCCGAGAAGTGCAAGGATATCCTGCAAGAGCAGGCCACCGAACCTTCAAGTTGGGTACTTGTGAAAAATCGCTACTCTTTACTCATCCAAGACGTGTATAATGTCGAGTTGGCAGAAACTTTTTTCAACTCTGTAGTCCGTAAAATACTCCCAAAGATCTTGATAAACGAGGAATTCATGTTTATGATGGAGGGTTTCAACTCTGGCAAAATTCCGGAAAACAGCGATTTGCTCCGAACCTATCCTTCGTCCTGGAACGTGGAACAAATTATTCGAAAAATCTTGGACGATTATGACTTTGATGCGCCATTCATGGACAAAGAGCAAGATATCAATCACTTGATTAAAAGTGTAAAAGACGTAATTCTGAGTCGATACCTCGTCTCCTCTGACACGAAAACGCAACTTATGAAGCCTGTTTTCTACCGTAACAAAGCTGCATATATTATCGGCAGAACTTATTTGGGGCATAAGTGGATGCCATTTATCATTCCGATGATGCATGGGCCTAAAGGTGTCTTTGTGGATACTCTGATTTTTGACCCTCATTTGATGAGCAATATCTTCAGCTTCACCAGATCCTATTTTATGGTCGATGTAATAAAGCCATCCCAGATTGTAGCATTTTTGAGCTCGGTCATTCCCCATAAGAAAAGCCATGAACTCTACAATTCGCTCGGGTTCAATAAACATGGCAAGACGCTTTTGCACCGAGATTTTCTACTGCATCTGGCCCAAAGCAAGGATAAATTTGAAATCGCACCTGGAATCAAAGGAATGGTAATGACAGTATTTACGCTGCCCTCACTTAATTTAGTGTTCAAACTCGTCAAAGATCACTTCGAACCACCTAAGAGCATGACGAGACAGGAAGTGCAGGCGAAGTACAAATTTGTCTCCCTGCATGATCGTGTCGGTAGGATGGCGGATACACATGAGTTTGAATATTTCTGTATCCCGTTGGACAGAGTCAGCCCTGAGCTCCTTCGTGAGTTTCGCAATACTGTAAATTCGCTGATCGAAATTCGCGATGACAAACTGATTATTAAACATCTCTATACTCAAAGGAAACTTATTCCTCTAAACATATATATGGAATACTGTACTACGGAAGAAGGAATCAGCGTGGCAAAGGATTACGGCAGATCGGTGTTACAAATGGCGCAGGCCAATATCTTCCCAGGTGACATGATGACCAAAAATTTTGGGTTGACTCGGCAGAATCGTGTAATATTCTATGACTACGATGAGATTGAGATTCTTACAGATATGAATTTTCGGCCTAAGCCAAAAGCAGAGACTTATGAACAGATCTATGCGCCGGAGCCTTGGTATTCAATTGCAAAAAATGATGTCTTCCCAGAGGATTTTAAGCGATGGATGGTTGGGAGAGCAGATATAAAAGCAGAATTTCTACAGTACCATATTCGCCTTTTTGATTCAGATCATTGGAGAAACATTCAAAGCAGAATTGCTGCGGGAGAATTACTTCATGCCTTTCCTTACCCCGAAGAAATTCGATTTCGCCCATATGAACCCATCTAACAAAAAAGGTTTTAAAACACTTTAATTACGAAACCCTCATTTTCGCTTACAAGACTTGCTCCGCAATCACCCAACAATGAACACAGAATCTCAAATATATAGTACGCAGTTCACCCTTAATAAAAATCGGAAACTCATTCTAAATACGACCGAAGACGACGATCGCCCAGTGTATATCTCCGGCAACTTCAACCACTGGGCTACTCAGGATTTTCGTTTTTTGATGAAAAAAGTAGCCAAAGGCAAGTATGAATTCACTTTCCCCGAGGGGAAAGAATTTCCAGCTGAACTTGTATACAAGTTTACCAAAGGAGACTGGTCTGAAGTAGAAATAGATCGCTACGGAAACAAAACCCCCAACCGAGTCTGGAATGATACCCAACTGGAGCGTATCGAAAAAGTAGCCAAATGGAGAAAAAACTGGCTACCATATCGCCCAAGCCAGCTCCCAAAGATTCACCTGATTTCTGAAGAATTTGAGATCCCCCAACTTAACAAAACCCGAAAAATCTGGGCTTTGCTTCCACACGATTACGATACTTCCACGGAATCTTACCCAGTACTTTACCTTCAGGACGCTCAAAATCTATTCAACGAAAATGGAGATTTTGGTAATTGGCAGATTGATAAAAAACTCGCTGTGATGTCAGATTACGGCATCGGCAAGGTCATCATTATCGCTGTTGAGCATGCCGAATCGGAGCGAATTCAGGAATACAACGTCGGAAAGACACTACTCGGAACCGGTCAAGGCAAAAAGTATATCCGCTTTCTCACAGACACCCTAAAACCTTTTGTCGACAAAATCTTCCGAACTAAACCTGAACGGGAATCCACCGGAATCGGAGGCAGTTCTATGGGTGGTCTCGTAAGTATATTCTCAGGTCTGATCTATCCGGAAGTCTTTGGAAAATTAATGGTTTTCTCTCCTTCACTGTGGGTGACTCCAAAAATTAAGCTTGGTTTTATGGATTTTTTCGAGCCATCTGAGACTCGGCTTTATCTATACGCTGGGGGCGACGAAAGTGATACCATGGTCAGTCATGTGACCAAATTGAGAAAACGACTTCTCAAAATAGAAACACTTCAAGGAAAGATGGCCGTCCGGCTCAGCATCAACATGGAAGGAAAACACAATGAAGTATATTGGAGTGACGAATTTCCCAAAGCCATCGAATGGCTCTTTTTTAGCAATTCTAAAGACTAAATCAACTTATGATATTTGAACTCAAAGGAAGCCAAACTTCCCAAAACAGCCTGCGAATTATCCCAGTTTTGGCAAATAAGTTGCCGGAAATACTGCAATCCAAACTTGAGATCAGTCTTCATCCTTCCCTGTTTGCCGGAAAGAAGAACACTACTTATTTATTTCAGCACAATGAGCAATTGGTTTTACTAATCGGGCTGGGTGAAAATCCCGAATTGAATGCTGTAGAAAAAACCTTTCGTAGGATACTTTCGAAAAATGCAGATCTTATTTCCGATTGCGTAGTGTTGGATTTTCCAGAAGATTCAGACACCAAATCAATTGAATCTGCTTTGATCGGATTTCAATTGGGAGCTTACACCGCTGACTTTTTCAAAAAAGAGAAAAAGAGAGATTTCAAAGAAATAATAGTTTTAGTAGAATCCAATAACGATTCTATTACGAGCCTTTTAGATCGAGCTGATAAAATTGCAAAAGCAAAAATAGAAGCTTTCAGACTGGTCGATCTTCCCCCAAATGTACTTACGCCCACTTTTCTAGCTGATTGGGCAATAGATTTGAAAGGTAAAAATGGACTTCAGGTCACCATATTTGATCAGGAAAAAGCAAGGACAGAGGGGCTCGAAGCATTTCTGGCAGTGGCGAGAGGGAGTGCTAAGCCACCAAAATTCCTCATTCTCGAACATCGCCATCCTGAAGCCAAGCTACATCTAGGCTTAGTCGGCAAAGGCGTCACCTTTGACACCGGTGGCTTGAATATCAAGACGCAAGGAATGGTTCATATGAAGTCAGATATGGGCGGAGCGGCAGCGGTCTTGGCAGCAACTCAATTGATTTCAGATCTCAATCTTCCAATCAATCTGACTACTATCGTGCCTGCTGTAGAGAATGCAGTAGACAAGGACGCATACCTTCCAAGCGAAGTCGTCCAAAGTCATGCGGGACTTAGCATCGAAGTGATTGATACAGATGCAGAAGGCAGATTGATTTTAGCAGATGGACTTTCTTATTTGATTCAAAAGTACGCTCCGGATCAAGTCATTGATGTGGCAACTTTGACAGGAAGCAGTGTTGCTACTTTTGGATATGAGTGTGGTGCGTTATTTTCCAATTCGGAAGACCTCATCAGCCAACTTCAGGCAGCAGGATTGGATGTAGGTGAAAAAGTCTGGCCACTTCCGATGTGGGGAAATTACCGAAAGGAAATGGACAGTGAGATTGCCGACATAAAGAACTACCATGGGAAACCTATTGCAGGAGCAATTACAGCAGCGAAATTTCTGGAAGCTTTTATCCATGATCATAAAGTATGGGCACATTTGGATATTGCAGGTGTTGCCTATGGCGATACAGAATTTTCAAAAACGAAAACAGGAACTGCTTTTGGCGTTCAATTATTGCTTAAATTCATCGAAAATCAATTGTAACTATGGATCAAACAGGCAAAACCTTTCTTTGCATTTCCAATTTTTTCAAGGGAAATGCATTTCTCATAGCACTGAAAAAACAGGGTAATCGGGTTTTTTTAATCACCTCCGAGAAATTGAGAGATAAGTCTTGGGCATTTGAATACATTGACGAGATTTTCTACATGCCAGGTCAAGACCTGGATTGGGATTTGGATCTCTTGATGAAAGGTGTGGGTGGATTGATGAAAAATCACAAGATCGAAAGTATTATCGCTTTAGATGATTATGACGTAGAAAAGGCTACTTACCTCCGCGAAAATCTCAGAATCCCTGGTATGGGTCAGACAACAGGCAGATTTTTCCGTGACAAACTCGCCATGCGAATAAAGGCTCAGGATGTCGGAATCAAAGTTCCAGCCTTCGCCCCTCTTTTCAACGATGAGGATATTAACCAATTCGCAGACCATATCCCTGCCCCTTGGGTACTGAAGCCTAGATCTGAGGCATCCGCACACGGGATCATCAAAGTGGAAAACAAAGATTCCCTTTGGGAAAATATTGATCAACTTGGGGAGAATCGACTTTATTACTTGGTAGAGCAATTCAAACCAGGCGATGTCTATCACGCGGATGGCTTGATGGCAGGCGGTAAGAATATTTTTTGCGCAGTTTCAAAATACCTCTCAACTCCTATGGAGATCTCCCAAGGCGGTGGAATCTTCCGGTCGGCTAATGTGACTTACGGCTCTCACGATGAGAAAAAAATCAAGAAGGCCAATGCAGATATTATGAAAGCATTTGGGATGAAAGCAGGTGCTACTCACACCGAATTCATCAAATGCAAGGAAGATGGCGAGTTCTATTTTCTTGAGACTTCATCGAGAGTCGGCGGTGCGCATCTGGCAGAAATGGTGGAAGCTGCTACATCTATTAATCTTTGGGCGGAATGGGCAAAAATAGAGGACGGTATTGCAAAAGGATCAACAAAGTATGAGCTACCGAAAGTTTCAAAAAATTATGCCGGTATCCTGCTTACACTCTCCAAGTACCAGCATCCTGACCTGAGCAGTTTCAACGATCAAGAAGTCTATTTCAGAGTTCCGCTGGAATATCATGCCGGGCTAATTGTCAAATCAAAGCATCAAGAACGCGTAATGGAATTGCTGGACAGCTATGGAGAACGAATGGCGAGTGAATTATCCACTGTGGTGAATGCCCCGGAAGTGAAGAAATTTCACTAAAACTTCTCCTCTACTCCTAGCCCAAACAAGGCAAAATCATATTTGACTGGATCTTCCGAATCAAACTCCCGGAGTTTTTCGGTCAATTCAATTGCCGTCTGCCAGTCGGTTTGCTTTCGGGTGATAAGACCCAGTTTCCTACCTACCCGATCCACGTGCAGATCGCAAGGACAAATCAGTTGTGAGGGGCTGATTTTATTCCAAATCCCAAAATCAACGCCTTTATCATCTGATCGCACCATCCACCTCAAGAACATATTAATTCGCTTGCAGGCAGCTTTTCGTTTTGGTGTAGCAATATGCTTTTTAGTACGACTTGGAGAATCGGGAAGGGAAAAGAAATATTCGTGAAACTGTACTAAAATCGAGTACATCGCATCCGATGCTCCATTCTGACCGATCAAAAAAGCCTGTTCCAAGGATTTGTGATTTTTGTAAAACCAGCTAAAGAAATGAATAAAATAAAGCGTATCAATATCGTTGAATGTCCGGTGCTTAAAATTTAAAAATGGTTTTAAGTCCGATTCAGAATGATGAATCATAAACTGATGAGGATCATTATCCATCATTGCAAACAACTCCAAACACTTATTGATAATAGTTTTACGCTGGCCCCAGGCCAGTATAGCGGCAATAAAACCAGAGATTTCGATATCCTCTTTTTTAGAAAATCGATGTGGAATCGAAATTGGATCCAGTGTGATGAAATCCGGACGATTAAATTCCCTTACTTTTTCATCCAAAAAACCCTTCAGATCTTGCATCAAAGTGCCACTTTTACTTCGCCACCTTGGGTTCCATCAAACCATTTGAAAGAAAGTTCATTCTCTACTTTTTCAGACACGTGCCAATCAAAGCATTTGATATTAGTCAAGGATTTTAAGGAATCTTCATCCGGAGCATAGAGACAAATATCAAAATCAGGTAACTCTTTAGGATCAGTAGAATTCCATTTTTCCAGAAGAAATCCTTCTTCCATTACTCTTATTTTTTTTCCAAACACATAATCGGAAAGAATTGAAGGCACGCCATCGCTCCTTCGAAACTTAAATCCTGCGGGACCAAACATGATTTGCTTGAATAATTTTGCCTCGATCAGATCTCCCGAAAGTGGAAGAGTCTCCCACTCAGATTCTTTCAATACAACTGATTTGCCATCAGGCTTGATTCGTGCCAAAAATCCCGAAAGTAATGAAAAAACATAGGTGACACCGATAAACAGCAAGCCAAAAGTCGCTAAAACTGGATAGGAAATGATGAAGATCAAATTCCAAATAAATCGGAAAATATGATGGAAAGTAAGTTGGACTCTATTCATATCAGTATTACAAAATTAGCATTGGCTTTGCACAATCCAAAATTATCCGATAAATCCTAGTCGGCAATAGATTGCTTCATAACAAAGGGAAACCGCCATTATTGTTGGTCTTATTGGATATGGGATCAATTCTAAAAACTTTTTATATCAGTAAGACTAAACTTATCAGGCCAGAATACCCAAACCAAGACTAAATAAATTCAATAATACCACTGAATTTACCTGTGAAATAAATTTACTAGGGGTAAAAATCCTTCGGTAATCGGTCTACCGATGTGTTAATACATTACCTCAACTGGGAATCTTCCATTGACTGCTTTCAACTGGTCAAAAGCCGCCTGAGAGAGTTTTATAACTAGCTTGGAATTATCTCCGGTCTGGGGAAGAACTCCTACTACTCTAGCGAAAATCGTCACATCATTTTCTTCGTTTTTGACACGCATGATGGTTCCAATTGGAGCCGTGCGGTGAAGTACCAAGTATTTTTTATGACCGCCTGTTCCTTCAATTAATTCTGCCTGACCTGTTTCTTTCACATTTTTAAAACCACCGGAAGTATTTTCAACTGTTGGTTCGATGTACATTTCTTCGACGCTGGAAACTACTTTCGGAGTACCAATTATAGGGACTTTTGACTCTTCGGGAGCCCCACGGCCCACTTTTAACGTTTGGCCTACTTTCAGATTGTTTGAGTTCAGGGCATTCCAGGTGATCAGGTCTTCTACTCTCGATCCGTACTGGTTAGCGATTGAAAAAAGTGTCTCATCAGGCTTCACTGTGTGTGACATCCACTCGCCGGGAACCATTGGAGAGGATAATCTTACAGCTGCCTCGGACGGTCGCACTGCCTCTGGTCTTGGGGCGGCAGGTTTTGATTCAGGTTTTACTTTTTCCGACTTTTTGAGTGGAGCAGGAGTCATAGTTTTTGGGCTAGTGGTAGTCGTAGGTGCTGTTACCGAATTCGGTGCGGGCTTGGCCTCCACTACCATCGGCTTTTGAATTACCAAAGATTGACCCACACTCAGATCATTTCCTTTCAGTTCGTTGCCTGACATGACCTCATTTACAGTGACTCCGTATTTTTTTGAAATAGAGAAAAGAGTCTCGCCGGGAATCACTTTATGCAATACTGCACCCGCAGGCAATTCTGCCTTTGGAATAAAAGGGACACGTACAATTTGACCGATTTTCAACCCTTGCTTTAAAGAAGCATTGGCATTGACGACGTCACCGACAGCAGCCTGATATCTTCTGGATATTCCAAAAAGTGTTTCTTTTGGATCTACTTTATGTAATATAAAAGATTGATCTCCTACCCTCTCCACCCCTACTGAATCAATAACAGAAGAAAAGGAACTCATTGAAAACGATACAAATAGAGGTAAAGTAAGGCAAATTGACCGAAGGAAAGTCGATTTAAAGCTCATAGTTATTTGGAAATTGGGGGAAAAGCTTAACGAAGTTTAAAGTTATTTCTAAATATCAATTGAACAAGAATTATGCTAGAAAACAAACCTTTCAAACCTTTTAAGCCTTATTGTAATATGCACAGTGGATCAAAAAAAAATCAGTTTAACAGATGATTTTGTATCTTTTCTCGGTCGAATGACTTTCTCAAATATGAAAATAAAATTAATTGCTCTTCTCTTCCTAATGTTTGCAATTAGCTTAATCGGTGTAAGCCAGATAAACACACAGGAAATCAATAAAATCTTCACATTTAAAATTGATAAAGATATCGATCCTGGCATGAATCGAAGAGTGAAGCTGGCCCTAGAACAGGCAAAAGAAATAAATGCAGATCTAATCATCATCGAGATGGACACCTACGGAGGTGCTGTAATAGATGCCGACGACATCCGAACCATGATCTTGGAAAATCCGATTCCTATATATGTCTTCATTAATAAAGACGCAGCCTCGGCGGGTGCCTTGATCTCCATCGCGACTGACAGCATCTACATGGCTCCCGGAGCAAGCATCGGAGCAGCCACTGTGGTGAATGGCACCGACGGCGCCGCGGCACCGGACAAATATCAATCTTATATGCGCTCCATGATGCGAAGCACTGCAGAGGCTCAAGGCCGTGATCCGCAAATCGCAGAGGCCATGGTCGATGAGAAAATCAAAATCGATGGAGTCACTGATGCAGGTTCTGTGATTACATTTTCAACCTCAGAAGCCATCAAATATGGTTTTTGCGATGGAGAATTCACTAGTATAAATGCCATTCTCGCATCTCAAAACTTAGAAAATGCCGAACTTGTAGAATTCGAGTCGGGGGAAATTGAAAGCGTTATATCATTCTTCCTAAGTCCGGCAGTGAGTGGATTTTTAATTTTGATTATCATTGGAGGGCTTTACTTTGAGCTTCAGACTCCGGGAATAGGTTTTCCAATCGCCGCTTCCATGTTAGCAGTGATTTTGTATTTTATCCCATTTTATCTTAATGGATTAGCAGATAATTGGGAAATTGCTTTGTTTTTCGTGGGTGTGATTCTACTCGCCGTGGAATTATTTGTAGTACCTGGATTTGGAGTTTTTGGAGTTTTAGGGATTGTAGGTATTTTGGGAGGACTGGTCTTGGGAATGCTCCCCAATCAGAATTTTGATTTTCAGTTTGTTCCAGCTGAAGAGCTTTTCGGAGCATTGCTGACCGTAATCATAGCTGCGATAGGATCGGTCGGATTGGTTTTTTGGCTTACTCCGAAGGTAAACGAATGGGGAGCATTCAGTTCAGTTACGCTGTCCACCACCCAACAGCGAGCCGATGGATTTACTTCAAACACCTACGCATTAGATCTGATAGGAAAAAGAGGAAAAGTCCACTCCAGACTCAGACCAAGTGGCCGGATAGAAATAGAAGGTGAAATCTACGATGCTGCCTCAAGAGGTGAGTTCATCGATCAAGACGAAGAAATCGTCGTTATCTCTACCGAAGGAACTTCACTGAAAGTGAAAAAGTGGCAGGCTTGATAGATTTTGGTAAGTTTGAACCATGAACCCATTCCAGACAGCCCATAATCTCATCAGGGCTGATCAAATCAAGTTGCTAGCAAAATATTTCTTCAGAAAAGTTGACTCTAATTCGGATCTCAGGAAGCTTTATCCGGAGGACCTCTCAAGTGCTGAGGGACGACTCTATTTATTTCTATTGCAAGTGTTTAGTGATCCACAAACCTATTCTGAACAGCGTGGTCATCCCCGCTTGAAAATGAGACACATGCAATGGGAAATAGATTCAAGCATACGCTATTATTGGCTCAATGCAAAGTTTATCGCCATGGACAAAATTGATCTTGACCCAAATGTCAAAGAATTGATGATAGAATATTTTGTAAAATTGGCCAATCACATGATCAATAATGACTAAACTTCTCCGCATTGGCTATACCGTCTATTCGGGAAGTCTTTTTGCGATTTCATTTTTATTGATTTTTCCATTTTTATTATTTTGCATTTGGATTCCAGGTTGGAAATCCTTTGGTAGAAAAATCAATAAATACTGGGCAAGAGCTTATTTCTCCCTGATTTTCCTTCCTGTAGAAACAGAGAATCGTTCAGAGATTAAGAAAGGCAAAGCACATATTTTTCTGGCAAATCACTTCAGCTACCTCGATATTCCGATGATGGGATTTATCCCAGGAGACGTATTGTTCGTAGGCAAAGCCTCAATTCGAAAGGCTCCTTTATTTGGATATTATTTTAAAAACCTTCACATCGCCGTGGATCGGGAGCGGTTGAAAAGTAGGGCTGATTCGCTAAAACAGGCGGGCGAGGCATTGGACTCAGGAAGTGGGATCATAATTTTTCCTGAAGGAGGCATTTATACCAAAAGCCCACCTCAAATGATGCCCTTCAAAAATGGGGCTTTTCGATTGGCCATGGACAAACAAATCCCCATTATCCCTGTCACTTTATCTTATAATCATCTAATTTTACCCGACAACGGCGAATTAAGATTGAGATGGAGAAAGGCTAAGATGGTGCTCCATGAGCCAATTATGGCATTTGCAGGTGAATCTGAGGCAACGTTTAAAGAACGGTGTTTTCAGATTATTCAGAATCAACTTTACCAAGACAACAACAGCTTATGAAAATAGATAAGGATTCGATCAAGAAAATCGCCCATCTGGCAAGATTGGAGTTCGATGAAAACGGTGTTGAGAAAATGTCCCGAGACATGAGTAAAATCTTGGATTGGGTGGAAAAGTTGAATGAAATCGATACTGATAATGTAGAACCGTTGACTACGATGTCCACTGAAATCAATGTCATGCGAGAGGATCAGGTCGCACATCAACTTCATCACGAAGCGGGTTTGAAAAACGCTCCGAAAAGCGATTCTGACTACTTCCGCGTTCCGAAAGTATTAGAGTAATGAATCAAAAAAATCTGTCGGGTTCCTTTTCTTACTCCAAAATACCCCTACTCGCTATTATCATTTTTGGAGGGGTATTTGCACTTTATTATTTGATTTTTGATCCGGTTCCCTACCAAAATATTTCTATAGCTTACTTTTCAGAGCGAGTCACAATTCCATTTGATTGGGTTCAGGTAGGACCAATATCATTCCCCATTCAAGTGGATAACTTTCTGGTCTTTCAGGAGTTCAAATCGTTGAGACCAGAATTTACAATTAACGAATCCTACCTTTTTGGTACAATTGTAGCACTTGTGTGCATTTCATATTTAGCGCTTTTAAGCGAATTCAAAAAAGTTTACTTCATCATCGGTGGCGCTGCTTGGATAGTCTTGGTTACCGTCAGCAATTTCAACGGTCTGAATATTGGCGGAGTGAGTTCCAATTATTCACTGATTTTGGTGCTGATCGGAACAGTGGTTCCGATTTTGATATTTCATGTATGGGGTCAATCCTGGAATATAAAACTAAAATGGCTTGCCATATTGGCCAGCGTGACGATCACCGTTTCTTTGCTGATTTCTTTTAGTCCGATTTCTAATCCGCTACTTTACCTTTCGGAGCATTCGCTGATTATTGGTCTCTGCCTTAGTTTAGCTTGGGTTTTTTGGAATGGACATGCTGTGATTTCAGGAATCTATCTCTTGATCACACGAGCAAATCGAACGCATCAGCTTCGTATTTCCGCCCAAATCGGATCGATAGGAGTGCTTTATTTAGCGACTGTATTTTTTATCTTTCTTGAACTTACCGGCGAGACGCGTCTTCCCTTTCCTACTTTCTCACCTCTTTACCTGATCTTTCCGATGGGCGTTTTCGGTTGGGTAGCACTCGGTGCCAAAATAGATCAAGTTCAGGGCTTGGCCACCAACTCCAAAGCTTTGAAAGCACTTCATCTTCTTGGTTTCGGTGTTTCAGTCTGGTTGATCTGGAAACTGAAATTATCAGGAAATCAACCCGCCGAAGAGTTTTTCAAGCATGTACTTACCTACAGTCAATTCGGATTTTCATTGTTTTTTCTGATCTATCTTTTTGCAAATTTCCTATCTGTCATGGATACTGGAAAACCGGTAGATTTGATACTTTACAAACCGCATTCGCTCCCCTATTACCATCTTCGAATCGGCGGTTTAATTACTATTCTTTTGTTGATCACCTATTCAGATGCTATAGTCAGCGTGCAGATCAATGCTTTGACCACAAATACCTTAGCTGATTATTACTATCAAACGGATCAAAAACTAGAAGCAAGTATTCTCTACGAAAATGCTTGGATGCGCTACCGCAGAAATCCCAAAGCAAAAAACGCAACCGCTCAACTCCTCTTGGAATTGAAGCAACGCACGCAGGCAAAACTTCATTTGGAAGAAAGCTTTGCGGAAGCACCTCAAGTAGATAATATCCTACTGATCAGCGATCAACTTCATGCTGAAAACAATATTTTTGAATCAGTTTACTATTTGGAACAAGGGTTAAACTACTTCCCAAATCACCCGCTGCTGCTCAACAACCTTGCACTGTTTTATACCAAGATCAATAAGCGGGAAGAAGCAATAGCGCTATTTGCTCAAGCTACAAAACAGAACGAAGTCTTACTTTCCAACCTGTCCGCACTCCAAACCATGGCTGGAAAATCGGATAAGAATAGCAGTATTTCATCTCAATTGCCTGCGAATATCAACCTTCTTGCGGCATCCAACGCAAATGGCAATATCCCAAATGAGGAATTGATCAAATCAATAGAAAATGATCTAAAGGCCTCCTCCAGTCCACTATTAGTCCAAGCCGCTTATCGTAATCTTTTTGCTTCGCAGAAGAAAAATAACCCTGATGAAGATTTGGCCTTTTTAGACAGTCTAGTCTCTTCCGAGGAGTTTCAATCTTTTCAGATGCAGCTTCAGGAAACAGCCGTAATTCGGAGTCTCTCAGCAGGCAGAGTCATAGATGCGATCAAAAACTTGAATGGACTTGCTTTTCGAAATCCCGGTGATGCAGGCTATTACCTCCAATTATCTGCTTTGATTTTGGCTCAAAACTTAGATTTCAGAAAGGCTGCTTTAGAGCTTGAGGCAGCACAGGAAAAAGGTTTCCAGGCATTTGACACCTACCATTGGAGTATATTTGGACTTGGAGGAATGCCCGATAAAGCAATCGAACTGCGGGAAAAATTTAATGTACTTTTTCCAATTTACCTTACGGATCTAAACCGCAATACGCCGCAGTATTTGCAAATGATTACTAATTTTCATCAACAATTGCCAGAAACACTTTTTAAAGAATGGGTTGATTTTGAGGAAAATGAATTGAAGACAGATCTTGCAATTCGATTAATTTCCCACAAATCCCACGGGTTAAACGTTACACAAATTCAAAAACTTGGAGCATACCTTGCAAAAAAATTAGGACCACAAGATAAACTAGTAAATTATCTAAATAACCCTGATTTGAGATCAGTTGAATCGATCAAATCACTTCTTACGTGGCTCAATCCAGGAGAAGAAATGATCTCAAATCCATACTTTACACCTTTGATAATCAGTGCTTCATTGAGCACTAAAGATCCATTAGCCAAGTATGAAATCTTAAACTCCGCAACAGAATTTAACCAAGACCCTATACTCTGGATAGAAAAGGTAAAAGCGGCACAGGTGTTGGGACTAGACAATTATGCAGAGGAAGCATTGATTCAGATGCAAGAATGGCTGAATCAAGAAGAAATATCTAAACTTAAAAGAGGAAACTATTGAACACCATTCACGTAATTTGGTACATACGTTTACCCAAATAAAAGCTAAACCACTACCTTACTTAAAAATTTACTACCATGAACAAAATAATTCAAACCCACGAAATCAATAAAACCTATAAAATGGGCTTTGAGATCATCGAAGCTTTGAAATCAGTCACCATCGATATCAATCGTGGAGAATATGTGGCTTTCATGGGCCCTTCTGGTTCCGGCAAATCTACCTTGATGAATATAATCGGATGCTTGGATACCCCTACGTCAGGAAACTATATTTTGAATAATAAGGACGTCTCAAACATGACTGAAAATGAATTGGCTGAGATCAGAAACAAAGAAATCGGATTTGTATTCCAAACTTTTAATCTTTTGCCTAGAGCTAGCTGCTTAGATAATGTGGCACTTCCACTTGTCTACGCTGGTTTCGGCAAGGCTGAGCGCCAAGAGCGCGCTTTTCAGGCTTTATCAAACGTAGGCCTTGGCGACAGAACCAAGCATAGACCAAACGAACTCTCTGGAGGTCAAAGACAGCGTGTTGCCATAGCCAGAGCACTTGTGAATGATCCAAGTATTATTCTTGCCGATGAGCCTACTGGAAACTTGGATTCTAAAACCTCTCATGATATCATGGAGCTGTTTCATGACTTGCATTCCAGAGGAAACACCATCATCATGGTAACTCACGAAGATGAAATCGCCCACTATGCACATCGAATCGTGCGGTTGAGAGATGGACTTGTCGAGTCAGACACTGTTAATCCAAATCCAACCCGAGGCGTGTCATTGTCGACGGTATAATCCCCTTTTATCGAAATAGATTCTTAATTTTATCTTTGAAACACAATTCAAGAGATGAAAATATATACCAAGACAGGAGACCAAGGAATGACATCGCTTTTGGGAGGCACCCGAGTTCCCAAATCTGACCTACGAATAAACGCTTATGGTACAGTAGATGAGTTGAATTCATATCTCGGTTTGCTGCGAGATCAGGATATCAATAAAAATCGTATTGATATTTTGAAGGAAATTCAGGATCGTTTGTTTACAATAGGAGCTGATCTCGCCACTGTACCTGGAAAGGATAAAGTAAAGAAACCTGATCTTCACCTAGAAGATATTGAGTTGCTTGAACGGGAGATGGATCAAATGGAACACAAGCTACCACCACTTACGGCTTTCATTCTTCCTGGTGGCCACACCGGGGTTTCCTTTTGCCACATAGCAAGAACAGTATGCAGAAGAACCGAGCGGATTACAGTAGAATTAGCTTCTTTTGAGCCTGTTTCCAATCTTGTCATTCAATACCTTAATCGTCTTTCTGATTACCTTTTTGTCTTGGGCCGAATGATGGCAGTCGAACTAAATGTAGAAGAAGTTACCTGGAAACCCAGACTCTAAATTTTCCCAATCGTGACTGAATAAGTCAGTAAATGATATCAATATGAAGACCGCACTCGAATTTCCAGTTACAAAAACCCAGAACTCAAAATTAGCAACCATAGATTTTTCAAACTTGGTCTTTGGAAAAACGACCAGTGACCACATGTTCGTAGCTGATTTTAAAAATGGCGAATGGAGCAATTTGCGAATTGAGCCATATGCGCCGCTCAGTCTGAATCCTGCAAATGCTACGCTGCACTATGGGCAGTCTATTTTTGAAGGAATGAAAGCCTACAAAAATTCAAATGACGAAATCATCGTCTTCAGAGGCGATGCAAACTGGAAAAGACTAAATGAATCTGCCGAAAGAATGTGCATGCCAACGCTTCCTGAAGAAATCTTTATGGAAGGATTGATGCAGCTTCTTGATTTGGATCGGGATTGGGTGCCTACTGCAAAAGGTGCCTCGCTTTATGTAAGACCATACATGTTTGCAACCGATGATTACATTGGAGTAAAACCTTCTGATAGCTATAAATTCATTATTTTCACTTGTCCTGTTGGTAATTACTACAGCAAGCCATTGAGCGTTAAAGTTGAGCGTAATTTCACTCGGGCAAACGAAGGTGGTACCGGCTTTGCCAAAACGGCCGGCAACTACGCCGCTTCGCTTTATCCCGCACTTCAAGCCCAGAGAGAAGGTTACGACCAATTGCTCTGGACAGACGGAAAGACCCATAGTAAAATTGAGGAAAGCGGAACAATGAACGTCATTTTCAAAATAAACGGAATGCTAATCACTGCTCCTATAAATACCGGAACGATCCTGAAAGGCATTACAAGAAGTTCGGTAATTCAACTGGCTCAGGATTGGAATGAGCCTGTTGAAGAACAGTTTTTGACTGTAAAAGAATTGGAAGCTGCACTTAAAGATGGAAGTCTGGAGGAGGCTTTTGGAACAGGCACGGCCGCTACGATAGCTCATATTGAGCGAATCAATGTAAATGGAAATGATTATACACTTCCCAGGATAGATTCAAATTCCTTTTCGATTCGAGTTTTAGCCGAGCTGGACGGTATCAAGTACGGAGAGATTGAGGATACTCATAATTGGGTGATTAAGCTTTAGTAAGATTGGATTTTGCTTCAAGGAAACCTAGTTTTACGAAGCAAGTAGAGTAAGCCTATAGTAATCAAGGTCAGGTCGGCAACAAATTTGCGGACCAGAATTTTTTTGGTTCAGGAATCTCTGATTTACTAAAAAGGCAAACCAATTTCTGAAAATCACAAATCAAGGCTTTCTATCATCGATAGACGTGACTGGCATGAGGGAATATATCTTAGAACAATCGTTATTGAAACAGACTCAAAAGTTTAATTTTTAAATCAATTCTATGCAGATCGTTGTTCCTTCAGGGATCATAATTTTTTACGATCATTTGTCCCAAAATTTCATTTGGGGCTAATACAGTATGCGCCTACAGCGCACTTTTCAAAAAGTGAAAAAACTGCAAGATTTTGTCTCAAAACCAGAAATCCAAACCAGCAAAAATTGCTGTAGACAATTCTCGTAATAGCCTAGCATGAAATGCTAGGTCAACATTGAATTCGATATTTTAAGAGTGCCGAAGGCACGATCTTTATTACATTTCAAGATAATAACTACTGAAAAAAGGTATTTCTACTAGAAAATCGTATCGCTTGGATCAATTTAGGTTTTATCTCAAAACAACCATTATCCCGGCAAACGCACCATTTAGATTCCAAAATTATACCTCTTACATACTTTTAGTTCAAGATCCGAAGCTCGGGAGTGGTCTGCTTGAATGTCTTCCCGTTGGCAAAAGTCAATTCTATATCAAATTGTTGAATTTCACCGGCTGATTTGGGTGCTCTGGTAAGCTGGAAATCGAATTCTCGAAAATCAAATCCTTCTTTGAAAATTAAATTAAACTCCTGAATCGAAATCAATTCATTGAGGACTTTAACCTGATAGAGGCTCGACGAAAAGGAATCAGGAGTATCCGAATCTGAATAAGCAGTCAATGGTCGAATGCTCAAGGATACAATTCCAATTTTGGAGCCACGGTATCCATTGAAAATACAATCTAAAGCGTATAAATTTCCCGAACTATTGGAGTAATTCGCTGCAACGCCTTCGATACTAAAACCAACTTGATAGTATAATTTATCCCAAGCCACCGGATTGGAAGTCGTCAAAATCACATCGCTTCCAACTCGGACAGGACTTACGTCAATCCCCTTCACCTCAAAGTAAGGTAAGGCGGGTGGACAGTCATTTTCAATGCAGGCCGTAATCACAGATGAGAATAGCAAAATGATCAATAAGGGAATAGTTTTGAAACTCATAGTCAATTGAGAGATGTGATCTTCACGGTGTAAAAAAGGTAAACCTTAAGGTAAACCAAGTTATAAATCATGTTGACTATTTTCAATAGGCGCCAAATTAAAAAATTATAGGTATCGGCAATGACACCAGTAGCCTTATTTCCTTCGCTAGTTGGGACCGAATGTAGAATTCCCGCCAAAGCGGGGCAAGCTGAGGACCCGCCAAAGCGAGGCAAGCCGAAACGCCCAATTATCAATTGTGCAACAATTATATTCTTGCCTCTTCTGCCAACTGGCGAAGTAGCGGATGATCAAAAAAAAATGCTCCGATAAGGAATAATTCTGCTGACTTTAGGTTCATCACTATTCGCCAACTTACTATTGAGTTTGAAGTCAAATACTGTAAAATGTCCGCTACCAGAAAAACTTAGAAGACAATTTTATAGGTATAATTGAGGAAATTTGTAACCAGTCTATTCCGGCTAAGATTTCTTCCAAATCCAATATTCATCCTTCCAGTCCAGCTTTTCTTCCCCAGAAGAATTGTGTTTTTCAATAGCCGCCCGTTGATCAGCATTGGCAACTTCTTGAATTTCATTGAACAGAATCCGCTCCTCAAATCGAATATGCTTTTCCAAGGCTATTTGTAAATTATTCAAAAACTCATAATCCATTTCCACTGTGGAAAACAACTTTTCCAACACCACATGCTCGGCAAGTGCCTGCTGAATCAATTTATTATCTTTTCCCAAAACAGGAAAGACCACTGCTTCCTCCTCTGCAAAATGGGAAATCAAATGAGTTTTCCAGAACCAAGTGGCATGAGCTTTCATTTGGCTGATATCAACATTCAACTTGATTCCAGATCGGATCTTCCAGCAGAACAATAAGCCTTGATGATGATCACGGCTTAAAGGCTGAAGTACTACGTGTCTCTTTATCGGCTGATTAGGCATAAATTAAGGCTTTTTCTAATTCTACTGCTTTTGGAAATAATATATTATTCTCCAGATGAATATGCAAATGTAAATCCCGCTCAAACTCTTTCAGTAAAGAAAAAGTAACCATATAAGTCGTGCAAGCATCTTTTGGAGGTGTATAATCATTGGTCAGGGCTGCAATTTTTCTGAATCGCTCGCCTTCTGCCGAATGCTCATCCATCATCATCGCTATCGGATTGGCGACTGTACCGAAGTGACCAGGTGTCAATTCAGTTTTACCTTCAGCTGCTTGAGCCAGTTTTTTGACAAACGGAAACAAAATAAACTCTTCCTTCTTCATGTGGGCGGTTAGTTCTCCAGCCGCGCCTAAAAATAGATCTTCCACCTCAAGTAATTCCGGATGCATCTCACCGTGAACCTTCACGATCTTAGCCAGCAAGGGCTTAATTTCCGTAATTCGAGATTCTACATAGCGATGGTGCTTTTTCTCAATATAATCCGCTAGCAGATCCAAAGGCCAAGAGTTAAAATCAGTGGTAGAATTATCATTTACCTGAGATGCTACTGTCAATTCTGAAAGTAGGGAATCAATATTTACCTTCTTCTTATCGCAGGTTTCTGCTATCGTTCTATTGCCTTGGCAGCAGAAATCAATTTTATTTTTCTGAAATACGGTAGCATAGCGGTAATCTTTTGCGACTAGTTCGCCGATGATAGACTGTTCTGTAAGAGTCATGATTTAAAGGTTTTAAAGTGAGAAATACCAAATGTGATAAGTGCGACTATTTTAGCCACTTCCATTCCTATATAGTAGAAATGAAGATTAGATGGTGGTAAGATTTTTTCGTTTATAACTAGCTCGGCTCGTGCATCCAAGGCAGGCAAAACCCAGAAAGTCTGCGTAAACAGGAGAAGTAATGGAATGACAAACGCAAGATTCTTGAAACTGAGCCACTTTTCCTTCGCTATGCTTCCGCTGAAAATAATGGCTATGGCAAACCCCTATTCTACTTTGTTCAGTGCATCGAAGACCAATCTCCCGATTCCCAAACCCAAAGGAACTGTGATTCCTGGGGCCTGAAATTTCAGCCAAGCTTCCATGAAGCTAATTGCGCATACAAATCCTATCCAGAGAAAGGTGGAAATCAGAGATAGCGGATTTTTGACGAGTGACATTTCGCTTGATCAATTGATTTTATACAAATGATTTGTAAAAATCCGGACTGAAATACATGATTAGATAGAAGAGTGCGAATCCGACGAATGATAACACCAGCGCCCAAATCCAAGCGGGTATTCCCTTTGGGTTTTCGGAGCCTGTCACGATGAATAGATCACTCCTTTCGCTACCATAGGCATTCACCGTAATCGGTATCTGTTCATTGATTACTTCATTTGGATTTAATCCAATGACAGAGATGGACGGCCCATTACGAACTTCAAACGGAATGTGCTTTACTCCCTCTTTCCCGTTGGAGGAAACTGCCACAATCTTCAATTCGTGTTTTCCGTCTGGGATTTTGGTAGAATCGAATACAAACTTTACCGGAGGGGCAAACTCCGCAAATGGTATTGGATCGTTGTCTAGGAATATTCGGATACTTCTTTTGTCTTCCATGAGTTATAATTGATCTAAAATGCTGTTTTTGATATGATCGGGACGGTTTTCTTGCGGTTTGATTAGAAATTTCAAACTCAGGACTAGCGTGATGGTCACAAGTATCGCCGCTCCCCAAACAATGAAATATTCCAAATTACTGCCTGGACCTGATCCATGGGTGATATCTGCAAACCCTTTAGGCTGCTTACTTTTACATACCTCGCAGGCGAATGCTCCGCCCAGCGAAACCATAAAAAGCAGAATTGATAGCGCAATTATTTTGGTTTTCATCATCTTAATTGTTGGATAGATTTACTAATTCCCTGATTTTCTTCACTTCTTCCGCGGTTACATTCTTAGCAGAATTGCCCCAGCTATTACGCTCATGGCTAGCGATCGCAGCAATTTCCTCGTCCGAAAGCTGATCTGCAAAAGGTGGCATAGCTCCGTATTCCGGCCTTGCGTCATATCCTTGCAAGATGATTCTGATCAGTGTCTCAGGGTTGTCTTCATTTATAATCTCCGACCCAGCCAGCGGTGGAAATGCACCTGCGATACCTTCACCATTCGCTTGGTGACAGGCTGCACAGACCTGTGAATAAAGTGCTAGACCATCTGGAAGAACTGCCTCTCCGGCTATTGACGAATTTGCAGGGGCCACTTTTTTCTTCGAAGAAGGGATGAAAGCTGTCGCATCCATGCCAGGCATATCGGTCTGCTTCAGGGATTGCAGATAAGTTACCAGCTGCATCGCCTTTTGGGTAGCTACAATCTTGTTGTCAGGATGGCTTAAGTATTCCTTGGGAACTGATACGATTACATCTGTTTCTTTCACTTGATCGGAAGTTTTCTCCTCAAACATCCACGAATAACCCGGCATGATGGATTCCTTTACTACTATCCGAGGATTATACAAGTGTATAAGGTGCCATTCTTTTCCGGGTTGCCTTTTCCCTACATTGGTCAGATCCGGCCCGGTTCGCTCACTTCCCAATACAGAAGGTGATTGTTGCCAGACATTCAGCCGTTGCTTGCTGTAGTAGTAATCGGATGGAATCGAAGGTCTATCGCCCCAGGTTTGATCCATCTCTATATTTCGTACTTGTTGGGTATGACAGGCGACGCAGTTTTCACTTACATATACTTTAAGTCCTTCTAGTTCATCTGCCGTAGGTTCGAGCATAGTTGGCAGTGGTTCTGTTTTCTGAAGTTGAAAAGCAGGAATCACTGCTACAATTAACGTCAAGCCTAGAAAAACAAGGAAGGATGTCAAAACCAGACTATTTAGATTTTTATGAAAATTAAACATGTGTTATACGTTAGCTAGTGTGGATTTCATGGGAACTACTGCCGGCTTCATAGCGCCTTTCCTTTCTCGTACCATTTCATAGAAATTATAAGCGAAGATCAGATGCGAAATGAACATCAGTGTGCCGCCTATCGCTCTCCAAACCCAATAAGGCTGCATCAATACGACTGAGGTGATAAAATTCTCCCCTGCTATCCAACTCAGCCCACGTAATGTGCCACCAGCCATCAGCGAAATCATATAGGCGAATAATCCCACGAATGCAAGCCAAAAGTGAATTCCCACAAAGAGTTGCTTGGGTTCATTTCCAGTGATTTTGGGCAGTAAAGCATAGATAGCCGCCCAGAGCAGAAATGTGATAATCCCATACATGGTCATATGCGAGTGGGCCACATTAAAGTCTGTGAAGTGCCATACAAAATTGGTAAAGCGGAATGCCTGTAAGCTGCCTTGAGTTGATCCTACAAAATAGAATACCACTCCAACCAGAAAGAAAGGCAGCACATAACTTTTAGAGATATCATTCCAGCTACCGCGCATGGTCATCAGGAAATTAGTGGTTCCAGCCACTACGGGAATAAACATCCCAGCACTGAATACGATCGCCACCGTCTGCAACCACCAGGGAAGCGGACTAAACACAAAGTGATGCGTACCGATCATGGTATAAAACAGCATTTGAGTCCAGAATGCCAAAACGCCTAGAGAATAGGAATAAATTGGTTTGTTGAGCGACGAAGGCAAGTAGTAATAGACTAATCCAAGTGTAAAAGTCATAAACCACATTCCTACACCTTGGTGCATATAGTATCCCTGAATAACCGTCTCACCCAAACCATTTTGGTACCAAGGCAGGTAACCTACTATTGCCAAGACAATTGTCCAGACCATAGCACCCATTATATACCAATTGGAAATGTATATTTCTTCAATTTTTCGAAGCTGAATAGTCTTGTAGAAATTATAGAAAGTGAGAATCAACCCTGTGGCAAACATGAGCATCACCGGCCAGATGTACTCCCGATATTCTCCACCTCCGTTGTTGATTCCCGACATTAAGAAAATATTGCCGATCACTAAGGTAAGGTTGATCAAAACCCAGGTAGCCCAAGCGATTTTGTAGTTGTAAATCTTAGTATTGGATGTTTTGGCAATCACAAAATAGCCTAGCCCTATCATGGCCAAAGATGCCCAACCCCAAAACACAGTGTTGGTATGAACTGGTCTTAGTCTGCCAAAAGACAAAAAGGATACCTGATCTAGATCAGGCCACATGAACTTCATCCCTAAATATTGACCCACAAGAGTCCCAAAAACCAACCAAAAAGTAGCTGCACCAATGTACCAAATCACTAAGTTTTTCAACTCAACGGGAATCTGCAAGATGGCGCGAGAGCGTTTCTTTTCATCTACCAGAGGATTTTGGGGATCATGTGTATAGCTGGAGACAATGCCTTTTCGGTCCACTGCTTTCCCGCCTTGATATAATTCCTCGCCGGTCAACTTATAACTTTTGGCAGCTTTCCGCTCTTCAAGCACCTCATCTATTTCATCTTCTTCAAGTTGATACAGCTCCTCTCGGCGCTTTTGAAGCGTTACTTTTTCGTTTTTCCGTTGGAAAAAACTCATGATAGATGATGCACGCTTCACCACTATCAAGATCGCAATCATCAATACTAAAGCAACCAATATTAAAGTGCCGATAATCCCCGGACTTGCAAGCCAGTTAGCTGTACTTGGATTTGGCGTTGGCTGCGCGGATAACGGCAAGTAAGCCAAGCCCATCATTAGGGTAGTTAGCCAAATTTTTTTTTCGGACATTTTTGTCGTAATAAAAACAAATTTTTTTATCGTATTAAAGTAGATTCCCCAGAATTCAGACCTTCCGCCAATTCCCTTATAGAAGTAGACTTCAGCATGCGCTTCAAGTCAGCTCTGACACTTACAAATTTGGAGTGCATAGGACAAGGATGATCGGCATTGCACTGTTTCAGTCCAAGACCGCAGCCATTAAATATCGAATCGCCATCGATCGCAGTGACAATATCAATCATCGTGATCTGATCCATCTGATTTTTATCGATATAAAAACCACCATAAGGTCCGGTGACAGATTGAACGACATTTTCTTTGACCAATGCTCCCAAGATCTTCGCGGTGAACGCTTCTGGCGAATCAATATGCTCCACTACCTCTCCTATCTTCACGCGTCTTCCGATCATCGATTGCGTAGCTATGTAGGTAATCGCTTTAATTCCGTATTCGCAGGCTTTTGAAAACATGACTTAGGTTAATGATGGCCAAATGTAGGCGGTATTCTTATTTAAGACAAATTTGTCGTAATTAAAGTTTCATTTAAACATGATGAAATTCATTGATTGGTTCAAGTCATTGTATCCCACGTTGGATCAAAAATTGGTTCGGCTTGAAATCTTGGAGATCCACAATGATTATTTCTTTATTTTGTTCTTATTTTGTGGCATGAAAAGCCTCGCCGTTGTTTTTTTCTTCTTTGTCCTATCTTTTCCCACTTTTTCTCAAAGCAAAGATTTCCTTCTTCTCAAGCGCGGCGTAAATCAAAAGTCTCAAATCCGCTTTTATCCGGGGGAAGATTTCACCTATAAAAGCGACAAATTGGACTTTTTTGTCACCGATCGAATTGTCAGTTTGAATCAGGATTTTATCTACCTGACAGAAAATATTCTAAGAATCGATAACATCAAAGAAATCGATATTCGGCGAAAAGATCCTAGAAATAAGACTTTGCGTAATCTCACTGCACTTTTTCTAGGAGCTGGCACGATTCTCTTAGGTGCTGAGTCAATTAACAGCATCTATCAAACAGAGCGCTTTTCCATAGATGGAGGCGTAGGAATCACCTCGGCGCTACTGATAGGAACCGGTCTAGCTCTCTTGCCAGTACGATACAAAACGTTCAAAAACGAAGGCAGAAATAAAATTCAAATCATCCGGATGCGGATGGATAATTGAATTCAAGTAGCAAAAACAATTTTTTTTTCGGACTTTTGCAACTTAAACTTAACCTAGACAGATGACTTCAGAACAACTGAAAGACTTGAAAGCCCGCACATCGGCTTTGAGGAGGTATCTTTGACTACGATCGTAAGAAAGGAGAAATAGAAGACCTAGAGGCCATTTCGGCCCAGCCTGATTTTTGGAACGATCCAGAGGCCGCAGAAAAATCCATGAAACAGATTCAAGCCCGCAAAGCTTGGACAAGCGCTTTTGAAAATCTGGATCAAATCATTCAGGACTTGGACGTATTGTATGAATTCTACAATGCTGACGAAGTTTCGGAGGATGAAATCAAAGCGGAATACAAAAAAGCCCACAGTGCAGTGGAAGAGCTAGAACTTAAAAAAATGCTTTCTTCAGAAGAAGACCAGCTTAATGCAGTTCTTGAAATCAACCCTGGTGCTGGCGGAACAGAAAGTAATGATTGGGCAGCAATCCTCATGCGGATGTATATCATGTGGGGCGAGAAAAACGGCTACAAAGTCAAAGAAGTAGATGTACAGCAAGGGGAGGTCGCAGGGATCAAATCCTGTACTTTGGAGTTTGAGGGGCCTTTGGCTTTTGGATTTCTTAAGTCGGAAACGGGAGTTCACCGACTGGTTCGGATTTCCCCTTTTGATTCCGGAGGAAGGAGACACACTTCGTTTGCATCAGTCTATGCTTATCCACAAGTCGATGACACCATTGAAATTGACATCAATCCAGCAGATATCGAACTTCATACTTCGAGATCCGGTGGCGCTGGAGGGCAAAATGTGAACAAGGTGGAAACCAAAGTTCAACTGACGCACAAGCCTTCAGGAATTGTGGTCGTCTGCCAAATCGAACGTTCTCAGCTGGCTAACCGAGAGAAAGCAATGCAGATGATGAAATCCCGCTTGTATCAGCTGGAGCTGGAAAAGCGAAACGCAGAAATCGCTAAAATCGAATCTTCCAAGCTTCGTGTCGACTTCGGTTCACAAATCAGAAACTATGTGCTGCATCCTTATAAATTGGTTAAGGACAACCGCACAAGTCATGAAACCTCTGATGCTCAAAGTGTGCTCGACGGAGGATTAAATGAATTCATGAAAGCCTACTTACTCGCCCAAAGTGAGGAGCAAGCAACTAAAGATTAACCAACTCGAAAGGCCGGAATTATTTCCGGCCTTTTTTTGGATTATACTAGCATGATATTTTTACGAGGATTTTTTTTTTAACATGGAGATTGCGGAGGTTTCACGGAGAACGCGAGGGAAATGGAAATGAGAAGGTGAGTTGTTTTACACCACTGAGAGCGCAGAGGTGAGGCAAAGGCCACCAAGAAAAAACACCTTAGTAATTTTCTTCACTCACGATTCTTCACGTGCGTCTAGGTAAATGTCATTGTGAATTTTAAACGCCATCGTGAGTGTCCCCGCTCATGATTTTTCGCAAGGTTGTACTCTCTTGGCTATCAAGTCTTACACCTCACCCACTCTACCCGATATTTTGAAAAACCTAGCTGGGGAAATTGCCATCATCAATAGCTTTCAAAGCAAGCCTGAAGCTCTAAAGCCTGATTTCCCAACCTTTCAAAATATTCAGTCCATTGGGACGAATCGGCAATATCTCCTACAGTTACTTTTTTGATTCTGCTTGCTTTTTTGTGTGACAACGCCATCCAGTCCAGGCCTGAAATATTCAGGTCAATTTTCTCCTTGTGGTTCAAGAAGGATTGATAAGTTTCAGGAGAATTAGGAATGTATATTTCACAGCCCAATAAATTTTTTTGAGAGTTAATGGTCAAAGCGATGTGACAATCGGATCTGCCAAAACTCATATCATACCAATGCTGAGGAGAAGTTTTCCTTAAGCGCAATTTCCAATTTTTGTTTTTGGCATATTCCTTAAAACCGTCCCAAAATTGGTGTTGAAGCGCTTTCAAGTCACTTACTTCTGCACTTTGAACCGATGATTTAACTGATTTGCTTCAGTCATTAGGTTTGGAAACTATGTGAAACTTGGGTGCGGGTTCAGAATCCCCAATCTTCCACACCTCCATGCGAATCGCAAAGAAATAGATGTTCTCTGCGGTGTTTTCATTAAGCCAGTCGATAGCTTGACGATGCTCCTCGAAGACATCTTTAACAATCCAAATAATAATTTCCGCGGCTAGACCAGAAGCATAGGTAATCAGCTTACCTAATTGGTCATGATCGGTTTTCCAAAGTTGATTCTCTATGATCACTTTTCTGCCTACCCCTGATTCTTCGGCATAGATATCTACATTAAATCGACCCACATTATACTCAGTGCCAATCAGAGAGAGTTCAATATCAATCTCCTCACTAAGCAATTCCAGATTTTCTGGCATAGCCAGCCAGGTAGTGAAATTGTACGCTTCTTGCTTCCAAATTTCCTTTATTTCGACTTGTTATAGGCGTCCTAGGTTCATTCATATTCTATCTTGATTCTTATTTGTGTTGTAAATTAATCCCCAGCGTAGCAGGAATGGCTCGAAAAAAAGCCTTTACACCTTACAGGAATTTTAAATGGGTTTTATCTTTCTTTAAAATCAACTTCTTTATCACACGGCTTATATTTTAAAAATATTTTTAATTTATTTCTTTAATTCTCGAGTCAATATAATTCCATTCACCATTTGATATTCCCCATAGTTCGCATAATTGTTTATCGGTGTATTGACCTTCATATTTTTCAAAGTCAGGAATGAAACCAAAACATCTCTTGGTTACATCTTGAGATATTACTCTCTGGAGTAAAAGAAATCTAACAACCTTTGTAAATAGATAAGTCTTAAATGACATCACCTCTCGTTCAGTATCAAAAGCACAAGCTACAATGTAAGTTTCTGTGCAACATTCACCTGGCTTACCGATTCGGATATTTCCGTCATAATAAAACCCAACTGCTTTTGTGAAATCGGTTTGACCAGCAATTGGAGATTTAGGAATTAATAATTTCCATTTATTTAAAAGATCAAATTTATCCGAAATATCTTGATCAGTTGCAAATTTTAAACCTATTTTTTGAGTGAAGTAGCAAGGGATTCCTATACTTTTTGGATCATAATTCCCTCTAATACCAAATGGCTTAGATGACGAAACTCTTTCTGCTAATGATTTATTTCCAGTATTCCATTTAAATACTTTTTCCAAAATCGGGATTGCTTTATTATCTCGAATTAGAATTTCAAATTCATTTAGTTGTCTTTTCGCACTTATAATTTCCCCATTTATATTATTGGTAATAAAACAATCATCTGAGTGATTCAAATCCCAAAGAAAATAGCATAAACCACCTGCAATATCAACGTTAGTAAAGCAATCATTAGAATTTGGAAAGTCAAAAATGGCTGACATTCGATTATCAGTTAACATTGATTCACGAAAAGAATCAAGCCCTTTACCTCCTGCATACCACCGCGCTGGCATTATCATAGAGAAATAATCCGGTTTGATTTTTTTAGCGATATCCACGAAGTGGTTATAAACAGGTATTGCACTTTCGCTATTACCTCCATCCATTTCTTGGTATGGCGGATTGCCTACGATTGCGTTAAATTTCATATCGTTATTATAATTTGCTTTCCAATATGTTTCTCCTCTTTTTACCTTTTTGATAAAATTTTCGGGTTTGTGAGTGATTTGATAAATCAAATCTTCAAAATGGTGCGTGTTTACCCGAGCCGATCTAAACCCTACCAATGTGCGTTTGGTAATACTTTTTGCCATTGGAGTTTTACAAATGACGAATACGTTTTCTGACACGGTTTTATCCCATAGCTCGTGTTGTTGGACTATCGTAAGTGTATTGGGTTCTTTATCTGGATACTTTACTTTAAGTCTATTACGGAAAATGCTATAGGTGACAAATAACGGGTAAAGACCCGATTTGGAATTAATCTCCAGAATTTTCGCATCTGATGAGAATACTTCCTCTGTGACATCCCCTTGCGAAATATAGCTTGGCTGTGCAATCGTCTTTTCTCGATTTTCATCCAAAAAGACATAACCTCCAAGAGTGTCCCCTAAGTGCATATTCACCACACGCCATGGAGTCAAAACGGTTTCTTTGTCAGGATTGCGAAACGTGCCAAATATGTGGGTAATTCGTTCGATACGTTCCTCTATTGTAAGCTGATCTGCAGCTCTTGCCATTGCTCTGATCCGCATCCCTGCTGCGCGAAATACGTCGGGATCGTAATATTTTTTGAATTTTTTAAATGTTTGTTTTGTGACGCCCTTAGGCATAAACTCTTCCCAAGATTGGTTGTCCACCAATTCGGTAAAGTTATCTATCGAAATTTCTGTTTTTTCATTAGTCACATCAGCACCATAGATCAATAAAGGCATTCGGATGGAGATACCACGTAAAATTGAAATAGCTGAATCACGCATATTCTTCTGCTCCTTATACTTATCTAAAAGCTCCTTATCCTCAGGTGAAAGTTCATTTTTCTTTTTCTTTCCAGCTTGCTCTATTTGTTCGTAATCCTCTTCCGTAAAGCCTTGTTTATTCACTTCAATGTCTTTGCTCTTGGGCATAGCTTTCGTGCTGCCAATCGCTTTTTTTAATCCATTAAAATCTTCCACTTCTACATCGTCCAATTGCATCAGTTGATCACCATTGTATAAGTGAGAGTCTTCAAACCCATTGCTTACAACACGCTCGATGTATACTTTTTTGAGTTGTTCGAGCATCCCGTTGACGTTATACTCAATCATTCGCGAGCCATCAAAGGCAATTATAGGACAAAAATTGAGAAACTCGCCCATGATTTTGCGATCTTCACCAGTGGTTTTACCTGCCTTGGCTGATATTTGAGCTGTTTCTGCAATTACTTTCAAAGTACGGTCTGGTGCAAAGTCAAATACAAAACATTCTTCTTTTACTTTTCCGTTGATTGTAGCTGGAGTTTGCACCCTAAAGATGGTTTGCATGTATGCAGATGCTGATGTGTTATAAGTACCTGAAAGCATAAAAACCGCAGTCCAAGCCTTAACGGAAACGCCTGTGGTTAGACGCCCACAAGAAAGAGTTATTGTGTAGGTTTCATGTGGCTTGTCACCAATAGCCTTTTCTACTTTTCTCAACGCCTCTTCGTTGCCTTCGTCGTCGTCACCCTCACCGGCTACGTTTACTATTTTAAATTGCCCAAAAACAGGATGCGATTGTAACATAGCGCTTAATGCCTTTGCTTCTTTTACGCCTGGGATCATCCACAAGGAATGTCGGAAGTTATCTCGATATTCTTCCGTAGAATAAGGGTAATTGCTTTCAGGATCGACTTTACATATTAAGTTCAAGAAGGAAAGGACATCTTTACTATGAAGGAAGAGGCCAGTCTGATCCACCCTGAAAAATTCTCGAAAATTGAATGCGACTTCCTCATCAATATAACCATTTAGCAATTTGCCAAGGTCGTAAGTGAAAATATTGAGTTTCGGAAGCGAAGCATAAGGATTGGGATCACCAAAGTGAATTTCATCCCATTCCGCCTTAGCTCGTTGCTCCATAACATAATCCCAAGTAAAAATTTCTTCCTCCTTGTAATTATCAAGAAGATTAAAAGGAGTGCCTGATAAGTGGAGCACTTTGGTATTTTCCTTCTTTAATTCTACTAGTACATTCTTTCCAAGATCAGTTTGCGTGCCTTCATGTGCTTCATCTACGATGATGAAATCCCATGTTGTTCCAAATAACACGTCATTTTTATTAAAATTCCCCCCTACTAACTCCGAACCTCTCAGGTCTTGCATGGAGGCAAAGTAGATATACTTTTTATCCCCCTTTTTACAAAGCTCCTCTAACGTAGCGAATTGATCTCCTTGATTTTTTGAACCATACGAATACTTTGGAGAGTCGTAGAATATTTTCCCAAAGTCCTCAAACCACCCCTTATCAACAACTGGTCGGTGTGTTAAAATAAGAGTCCTCTTAAACTCATGGTCTTTTACAACTTGCAGCGCAGAAAGAGTTTTTCCAAAACGCATTTTGGCAAACCAAAGCATTTCATCCCCTTTTTTGAACTGCTTAATGGTTCTTTCAATCGCTTCTTTTTGTTCAGGTCTAAATATTATTGGACTTTGAGAGTCTGAAACCTCACTGGTATGTAGCGAATCTTTCCCATCTTTTACTGCTTTAATTGCTTTTTTGACAGTTTCAAGGTCGGTTATAAACCACTCATTGGCTTTGTTTTTTGTATCAAAAGTCTTGCGCTTGATTCCTGAACGGTTCAAAACATGATGTACCTCTGAATCAGAAAAGGCTTTTAAACCTTCTTTTCCATTATAGATAGTAAGTTCTGTGTATAGCAAATCATAAGAAATACCAGCCGTTTGAGTGTATTGGTTAATTCGGTTTCGAGCGGATTTGTTTAATAATGAACTATTCGGCTCAAGGCCCGAAACACTTTCACTATCTGAAGTAGCTTCTCCTATTTTTAAACATCCTGTGTGAGCATCATCATTGATACGAAACACGTAGATTAATTTCAACTTTAATGAGGATGTAAATTTCATCTTTAGCTCTTATTTATGAGGTCAACAAATCTTATTCTCTTACCGTCTCTCTTTGTTTGTACATCCTTCTTTGACCAATCCTTGATTAAAGAGTAGTTTCCATTGTGAGGATGGTTATTTCCATACAAGCAGCCGCTACAAAATTTGCTTTCGGTTTTAACGTTACCGAAGAGATCAACATCTGTTATAGTTAATGAACCACAAGAATTTGGAATAACCCCTTTTAAGCCATCCATTTGCCAAATATTCCACGAAATTAAATAGGCTATAAACTTTAGAGATACTAGTAAGGGTTCTTTTCCAAATTTGAGTTTGTAATTTTCGATGAATGTTACGAGCATAGCTTCTCGTGCGAGTAGAAGGCTGTCACCCTGCCATTCAAATCCATAGGTACTTTTATAAGCAGTTTGGGCCTCTTTCAACCATTCGCCTGGTGACTCCACATTCTCGTTGATCACCCTAAGCTTTCTATCTAAAATTCCAATTCTGTTTTGGACAGATATGAATCCACCTGTGGTACTATCATACCGGCTAGTGATGTAAGGGGCTTCTCCACAAGCCATTTCAAGTCGTGTATCTCGGATATAATCCTTCCAAGTTTTACCTTTCGGAAAGATTATTTTATTATCGTTTGTCACCCAACCCAAAGAATTATTGGGAGTTGTGGTTTCAGAATTAAAAACATCTTTGAACCCAAACCACGCAGTATCAATTAAATTGTTTTGAGCATTACAAATCCAAGAGGGAGTAAATACCTCCGCCATTTCTTTGGATCGTGATTGTTGCAGAATTTTGTCTTTATGAATTCGTGGCATTATAATGTTACCATTATCTCCCGTAATTAATTCAGGAAGAATTGGATCATTGAATCCATAGCCTTTTTCAATATGCTTATAATTATCGGTAGCCCAGAAAATGTTTTTTTGCGTGGTATGATCGCGAAGTAATTGTTCTAGAACATCAGGATATTGCTCTAAAATTTCATTTTCTAATATGTCTATTCCTGTGATCAATCGAATATTTTTTAACTAAATTTTAAAAATAGATTTATTTTTTGAGAAGTCCATTCACTTCACAAAATCAGAGTCTTTCTTGAGTTGCTGTTTTAAAGGTGTGTGAATCTCTACGTAGTAATGCTGGATATTTTGTTTTCGAAGATACTTTTTAAAATGGAATTGGCTTTCATAAGATTACAAAAATGCTAGGTCTGACCCCAATAATTCTTTGCTGGCTGTTCCAGTTTCTAATCAATTCGCTCTTATCTCTAGTTTATCGGCCTAATCTCCCAAATATAAATCGATTTAAGGTTTGTCCGTAATCATTGCCCAGGTTCAACTACCTTCTAATTTTCGTCAATTCTAAGCCATAATTTATAAAACAAAGTTCAACTGCTACGTCGGCGAAAAAACCTTTCCAAATCTCTATAACCCCGGATTACACCCAAGGCTAATCATGGTTTGACCACTTCGTGGTCGGACTAATAGCTCGTGAACGCCACTACTGATAACTTTCCTTTTGGTATTAACATCTTGGTTCTAATCTCTTGTCTCCAATCTCTAATCTCTTGTCTCTATGCTGTCTCTAATCTCTTGATTCTTGATTCTAAGATCTAGCTACTATAATCTTGCTACTTATTTTCCGTACTTTCGTCCCGCCAATGAAAATCTTCCCTTCCTTTTTTACACTTAATTTTTTCTTACTCTGTCTGAGTTCTTTTCTCTTTTTCTCCTCGTTCAACATGATTATTCCTGAGCTTCCAAACTACCTCAGTAGTCTAGGCGGCGAGGAATACAAAGGACTAATCATTGCACTATTCACTCTTTCGGCGGGACTTTCACGCCCATTTAGCGGAAAACTTGCGGATAAAATCGGACGAATTCCAGTGATGATCTTTGGGGCTGCGGTTTGCTTTGTGGTGAGTTTGATGTATCCCTTGCTCAGCTTTGTGAGTGGATTTCTATTTTTGAGATTTGCGCATGGCTTTTCTGCGGGCTTCACTCCTACTGGCATATCTGCTTACGTTGCAGATATCGTTCCTTATCAGAAACGAGGCGAAGCCATGGGTGTACAATCCTTATTTGGTTCGCTTGGAATGGCTGCGGGACCGGCAATTGGAGGCTGGATTGCTACCTATTGGCCCATTGATTACCTCTTCTATGTTTCTGCCTTCACGGCTATATTTTCGATATTGATACTGGTACGACTCAAAGAAACACTGGAAGAACGAGAACCGATGAGTCTAAGTCTTTTTAAGCTACATAGAGATGAAATCATCGAGAAGCGGGTTTTGTTACCCTCAATAATTCTCTTTTTCACGGTCTTCTCCTTTGGAGTGATATTGACAATTATCCCTGATTTTTCCGAGTATTTAGGCATCAAAAACAAAGGGCTTTTCTTTGCCGTCTTCACGCTGAGTTCCTTAGGAATCAGGCTTGTGGCAGGTAAAGCTTCCGATCGCTACGGGCGAGTGCCTGTGATGCGAGTGGCAAGTATAACCATGGCTATTGCGATGGTAACCATAGCTTTTGCAGAAACTAAATTCTCATTAATGATTGCAGGAGTGCTTTTTGGGGCAGCAGTAGGCATGAACAGCCCCACCACAGCAGCTTGGGTGATTGATCTTTCTTTAGATAAGTTTAGGGGAAGAGCCTTAGCCACCATGTATATTTTCCTGGAAGCTGGAATTGGTGTGGGCGCAGTGGTGTCCGGATTCCTCTACAATAATCAATCGGAGAATTTCAAGCTCGTATTTTTATTCAGTGGTGGAGTGGCATTTCTAGCGTTCGTGACCCTGATTTTTGTGAAAAGGGACCGGAAATTAGTTGGCGATTAAGAGGATATTTAATAGCTGGAAATATCAGATTTACCGTCTATTTTTCACGGAGATCAACACAGATTTTTTTATAATCACATACATCATATCAGCGAGAATCAAGGTCTATTTTCAACGATGATATGGGGAAAAATAGTTTCTGGAATTTGTAAAGATGACTGCACTTAGAACTATATAAATATTTGGATTGAAAAGAAAGTCAAGCAAGCGCCTCTTTTGGCACATTCAAACCGGGTTAAATTTCCTCCAGCTTTTAGAGGATTATTGCAAGCAGATCAACGCAGATTTTTTAACAATCAAATACATAATATCAGTGAAAACCTGCTGGAGAAAACAGTTTCTGGAAATCTATAAAGATTGCTGCATACAGATTAATTCAAATCTCTGAATTGAAAAGAGAATCAGATCAGCTATTCTTTTGACCTATTTAGACAGGGTAAAACTTCCCGCAGATCAAGGCAGAGCTTTGGATTCAAAACAGAATACGATCAGCAAAAATCCGTGACTGTTTTTAGCTAAGATCTGCGAGAGAAAGCCAAATTAGTAACCCAAATAATTACTGACTCTTGGAATTGCCAAAATTGATTTTTGCCTACCGTTGTAGTATACCACATTCTTCCCATCGAAAAGCGCCCCTTCTTCTAGCATGATTCGGACGTCTTTGTCCCATTCTTTGACAAATACAACTGCATTCAATTCGATGGCATAGCCAGTCATCTCATGAAGTGGGAAGTCTCCCGCACCTTTTGTATCCCCTTGATTATCCCACATGCCAATCGTTGGGCCAGCAGAATGTCCATAAAATCCAAGTGGATGGGTGTAAATGCTACCTCTCAGTCCCTCAGCATCCATCATTTTTCGGGTTTCCCGAAGGATCTCATTCCCAGTTCTTCCTTTGATGTAGTTTTGAGTCAGTAGATCCTGAACTCTATTTCCGGATTTAAAAGCTTCTTGGAGATATTTTGGAACATCCGTTTCGCCAGCTTTCAACACGTAAGCAAGCTGCTGCGTATCGGTATTCAATCTCAGATAGGTGATCCCAAAATCGATATGCAGCAAGTCTCCGGGTAGAATAATAGTTTCCGCAGCTTTGGCCGCAAAATTGCGATTCTGCTCATTGTTTACAGGGTCAGCCCGCTGGATATCCACCGAAGGATGAAACCAAGTGTCTAGCTTCATCGCCTTGATTTTCTCACGATACCACCAGACTACATCTTCGGTAGTGGTCACACCCGGAGTAATTACTCGCTCCGACAATCCCTCCTGAATGATGTAATGGGCCAATTCCTGAATATGTTTGTAACTGGCCATTTCAGCCAAAGTGCGTGTTTCCAACCATCTTACAGCTAGCGTTTGAGCGGAAGTCACGTTTGATTTCAGGTTCGCAGGAAGATATTCCATGAAAGTTTGATATTCATTCTGAGTTAATCCATCGGCATGACCGTAATCAATGGCATAATTCAAACCGATTTTCTTGGGGGTTTTCTCTGCAATTAACTCCATCAGCGCATCCCATTGGTCTGGCTGAGCTTCTGGATCCCAAGCTCTTTTAAACGCTTTTCCCACATCATAGCGAGCTACAGCAAAGGTCTGTACCGCCGCATTTGGAGTGGGTTGATACATAACAAGAATTGTTCTCCGTCGGGCGGCCATCCAAGTTGCTGGCAAAAGTGTACGGATTACGGGATCTTCATTGTACTCTCTGGACATGACGATCCACATATCTATCCCCGTTTCTGTCATTAATTCCGGGAGAAGATTGATGATGCGATCATCCAGCCAAGAGTCAATAACCTCAGCCTGAGCGCGCTGAGATAGTACCGCCAAGTCTTGCGCTTTGGCAGAAAGAAAAAGGCAACTGAACACAAATAGAAAAAGAGTAGGTCTCATTTTTGTTAAGAAATATTAGTTCTTAAATATAAAAGAAAAGGATTCAAATCTAGGTTAGATTTTTATTAGAGGTTTTGAGAGATAGGGTTTGCGAGATAGGCCTTCGCGAGATTTCCCTGCGGTGAGATAAGCTTCGCTAGATAGGCCTGCGGCGAAATATGCTTCGCGAGATAGGACTTTTACGGGATAAGCCTTCGGTGAAATTTGTTTATAAATTATAGAATATTTACTGCAATACTAACAGTATATAAATATTATCTTATTTAAATACTAATCTTATATTATTGTAACTTAATTCCATCTTACTTCTACCTTATCCTAAAACACCTTTTTCTCAATTTCAACATTAATTCTTTTTTTGCTCAAAACCTGAAATCTAAAGAAAAGTACCACTGCGGTAATGCTCAATCCAATCAGAAGTCCGTACCAAATTCCCTCCGCGCCATATCCCAGTTCGAAAGCCAGGTAGTAACCCAGTGGAAGACCCAAAACCCAATAGGCAAACAGTGTGATAATAGTCGGAAACTGCACATCCTCCATTCCTCTCAAAACACCCAGCCCAACCACTTGTATTCCATCTGAAAGTTGGAATAAGCCTGCAATAATCAACAAGGAAGAAGAAATAGCAATAACCTCTGGATCGTCGATGTAGAAAGTCGGAAGAAAATTACGCAATCCAATGAATATAAATGCCGCTGAAAACATGAAAATCAGCACCATCCCGAAAACGACTAATCCAGCTTCATGCATTCCTTTGGGATTGCCGCGCCCGATCTGATTACTCACCCGGATCATCCCGGCTGTACTCAGCCCAGCAGCCATCATATAACTGATGGAAGCTAGGTTTATCGCAATTTGGTGACCGGCAAGGGCATTAACTCCGATCCAACCCATCATGATTGCGGCAGCACTGAATGCACTTACTTCAAAAATATACTGGAAGCCGGTTGGTACACCGATTTTCAAAATTCGATTGATCATATAGAATCGGAGCTTTTTTATTCCCCACTTCAGATCAAATATCTTGTATCGATTAGATCGAAAAACATACCAACCCATCAGTATCGGCATTAGAATCCTCGAAATTAAAGTTGCTATTCCAGCTCCATTTAGTCCAAGTTCGGGCGCGCCCAGTTCTCCATAGATTAATACCCAGTTGAGAAATACATTGACCAAATTGCAAAAAATAGTCACGTACATCGCTTGCTTGGTCTGAGAGAGTCCTTCGGCAAATTGCTTGAAGGTCTGAAAAATCATAAAAGGGAAAAGCGATGCCGTAATGATAAATAAATAAGGAATAGTCAAAGCCACCACATCTTCAGGTTGATTCAGTAAATGAAGCCCCTGAGACATCATTGCAATGATACCAATCAATAGAATCGCAGTAATAATATTGATCCACATACCATGCTGAAATAGGTACGAGATTCGCTTTATTTTCCCCTTACCCTCTGCAATCGAGATTAATGGAGTAATCCCCATGGATACTCCAAGTCCAAACATCAAGAGCACAAAAAATATACTATTCCCCAGTGAAGCCGCAGCTAGAGGTACAGCACCAAGTCTACCAACCATCATACTGTCCACCACTCCGACAGATACCTGCCCCAATTGACTCATGACAACCGGGAAAGCTAATGTAAACGTAATCTTTAAATGTTCTTTGGTCGTCATAATTAATACCCAAAAATTCGTGCTGCCTTGAATATTCCGGCCAAACTGATACTATCTGTAATTTCACCTTTCATAGCCATAGCCACTGCTTCCTTTAGTGGAAGTTTTCTGATTTGAAGAATTTCAGTATCCTCAAATGCTGTCTCGCCCTGGGTCAGTTCTTCCGCCAGATAAACTATTCCTACTTCGTCAGTCACCGAGTTTGATGTATGTATTTTTAGAAGCTCAGTCCATTTTATCGCAGTCATACCTGTTTCTTCTTTCAGTTCCCGCTTGGCACTTTCTAAAAAGTCAATCCCGATTGGACCTCCTCCCATCGGGATTTCCCAAGAGTATTCGTTCAGAGAATATCGGTATTGACCAATTAGCCAGGTATTTCCTTCCTCATCAACTGGGATGATGGCCATCGCGCGATTTTTGAAATGAACCGTTCCGTAGATTCCATCATTCCCAGCGGGATTGATCACCTCGTGTTCTTCTACTTTAATCCAGGGATTTTCATAGATCAATTTCGAAGTCTTTGTTTTCCAGGGGTTATGTTCCATTTATAATCAAAAAAAAAGGGCAACTTTCGCTACCCTTTTAGTGTCGTTAAGTTTTTTATAATGGGATTGGCATTACTTTCGAGTCTTTGAAAGTAGAGAGAATCACCATGGATTGCATAGAATCTACTTCTCGGATCTCAGATACTTTCTCCAGCATCAGCTTCTGATAGGCCATTATATCCTTTGCGATAATTTTGAGAATAAAATCGCCTGTACCGGTGATGTGGTGACATTCTATAACCTCACCGATTAGATTGATCTCTTTCATAAAGCCATCAATATTTCCCTTGTTGTGGCCTATCAAGCTCACTAGAACAAAAGTGCTGACGCCCAATCCGATTTTTTCAGGATCAAGCTTCGCATGATAACTTTTTATAATTCCAGATTGCTCCAGTTTCTTGACTCGTTCCAACGTTGGCGCAGGAGACAGTCCGATATCTTTCGACAGTTGAGCATTAGTAATTTTTGCGTTCGCTTGCAGGATTTCCAGAATCCTCCGATCAATTTTGTCGAATTTGATCCTTAAGCTATTATCCATGACCTCTTGCATTGACAGAATTTTATATTGTACAAAGTTAATATAATTGATGATTGTTTTAAACCATTCATTGGATTTTTGAATACAGATTTCGGAATATTCTATACATAAATCTCGATTTGGGCAAAGATTCCCTCTTCTTTTGTCCAATTGTCTGAATAAATTCAAAGAATCTATCGTATTAAGCCATGGAAACGTACGAATCAGAGTTAAAGTTTATTCTTTTTTAAATATTCCCGAGCGGCAACATGAGAAGGGTGTTTTCGCTTGGCATATTTCTTTACTTCTTTGAAATATTTTTTTGCCTGAGAATTGTTTCCGTTCTCCATAGAGATTATTCCCAGCTGGACGAGTGAGTGCAGATAATATCCGCTCTCTTGCGATTCGGATTCCGCACCATACGATATCGTCTTCAGGTAATATTTTTTTGCCTCCTCAGATTCATTCGTTCGATCATAATACTGGGCCACAAAAAACGCAGCATACCTCCCACTGTTGGATTCGTAACCAGTCTGCTTAGCTTCGATTCGATCCAGAATTTCGTATGATTGCTTCACTGCCTCATTCCATCTGCCTACGGTATAAAGATGCCTCGCATAGGATCTGTGGAAATAAGGATTATTTGGAAATTTTGAATGAAGGTATTCTGAGATTTGAAGTGCTTCGTATGGCTTTTTCTCTTCGGATGCATATAGCCGAAATAAAAAATATTGAGCCTCGATTCTAGTGTAAAAAGCATTAGTTGCCACTTCCTCCAATTGCCGAAGCCCAAGTTCTTTATTCCCCTTCGGAAAAAGCGCCATCACAGGCTTTAAAAGCGGATAATTCTCAGGAATCCAGACTGAGAAATAATTGAAAAGCGCATCGCCCAGAAGCAACTCCGGATTAAACTCTTCTTCTCCCCTACTCAATTCCATGTATTTAAGAGCGTTTCTTCCTGCCCAGGCAGCTTTAGTCCAGCTTTTGCGCTCAGAATAAAGGCGCCCTTGAAAGCCGTAGCCCGCTGCTAAAAAGAAAGCCGCCTCTTTATTAGTCTCGTCAGCATCTAACAAGACTTCAGCCTTTTCGATTGCCATTTTCAAATATTTTAGAAACGCCTCATCATAAGTCTCTTTGGTCACATCAATTTCAATTCGCCACCAATAGCCCAACGCAACAAGGAAATAAGGCAATGGATGCTCTGGATATTGATAGGCAATGACTGCAAAGTCCCGTTCGGCTGCCGGGAAATTGAAGTCATACATGGTGTTAATCGACTTTGTGATCCTGTATTGCAATGCTTTATCCAAAAGCAAATATTTGGATGGTGGATTGAAAATAGAATCTTGCCTGTCATTCTGTGCGAAACAGTTACTTGCTATTCCGATTTGACTAAGTACTATAATGACAAATATTACGATTGAACGCATTTCATAATCTTTAATTCGATTTCAAAATTAGATTTAATCCCAAACAAAATTTTAGATTTGGCTAAGATTCATTTTACAAATGGCTAAACCACTTTCTAAAGAAGGACAACGATTAAAAGAGTTAATTGATTTTGACAAGCGACTCTATTTTCTAATACTCGTTTTCCTCTTTTTGTTAATCAGATATCTGACCAACATATTCATACTTGAAGCCATTCCAAACTACCAGGAACTTCAAGCAAAAGGTGATTTTATGTTTTTCCATATTTTCTCTTTTGCCAATTACCTATGGACACCTTTTGGACTACTTTGGAAATTTACTGTTACTGCGTTTCTATTTTGGCTGGGAGCTTTTATGGTTGGACATAAGGTGCCTTATAAAGCACTTTGGCAATTTGCCTTGGTGGCAGAATTGGTATTTATATTTCCGGAATTGATTAGGCTCCTGGTGTATATAGGACCTGATACAGGAGTTTCCTTTCTGGAGATTCAAGAATATCGACCACTTTCTATTTTGCAGCTTTTAGGACCTCAAAACATGGACAAACAGTATCGCTACGCTTTGGCCAGTATCAATATCTTTGAAGTGATCTACGGAATCGTGTGGGTTTATGGTTTTCACATGATCAGCAGGAGATCGCTGAGTGAGTCCGCAGTAGTGACGGCCGTGAGTTATTTTCTTCCTCTGGCTATTTGGCTGACTTGGTACGTCATGGTTTATCGTGGCTAGGTTTCATTTATTTGGAAAGACCGCTACATTTTTTTGAGCAGTATTTCACGCTTTCCCAATTTTTCTCCCACTTTTTACGCCAGGCAAAAGGTCGGTTGCAAACCGGGCAGATCTTGCTTGGCAGGTTTTGTTTTTTTACATTTTTCATGACCAGCGTTTAGCGTTTGTATGTTTTGCCAAGATTCTGTTGGCTTCTTTTTTAACATCAGAGTCTTTTTGAGCGGCCCAGATTGAGTCTCTTGCAGCGGCACCCTCCTGCTCCACCGATACAATTGGAAGAGGATAGTCGATTCCGATTTGGATACCCAAAAGCATCTGCTCCATAGCTGTCAATCGCCAAGGTTCGTGGATTAAATTGACTGGTATAGCCTCCAATTCAGGAACCCATTTTTTGATGAAAACACCATCAGGATCGTGGTCTTGTGATTGCTTGATGGGATTGTAGATTCTCACTGTGTTGATTCCAGTCACTCCAGCCTGCATTTGGAACTGCGGATAATGAATACCAGGTTCAAAATCCAAAAACATTCTTGCTAAATGATCCGATCCATATTTCCAATGCTGATGCAAATGATGAGTCAGAAATGACACCAACATGGCACGCATTCTGAAATTCAGATAGCCTGTTTCAATCAGACATCTCATACAAGCATCTACAATTGGAATTCCAGTTTTCCCATTTTCCCAAGCTGTAACAAAAGTAGAATTGATTGCAGATTCGAACTTTGTGAATCCTCGATTAATCGATTCAGACTCCATCCGACTTTCCATTTCAAATTTTTGTATAAAATGACAATGCCACTGAAGTCGAGATTGGAAGTTGGCTATAGCCTGAAGATTTTTTTCTTTTTTGGCTTCCAGTTCTGCCCGCTGATACACTTGCCGAATAGATATACAGCCCCAAGCTAAGTAAGGTGACAGCCGACTGCAACCTTTCCGGCTGAGTTCAGGCTTGCTAATGTATCGACTGTAATTCTTGACCCGACCTTGGAAAAAACTTTCCAAGTATTTTACCCCATAGGAAGTTCCTCCAGGCTGCATTCTTGAATTTGGGTTTTTGAGCGAATTCAGATAACGGGAATCATCGAATTTGGTCAAAACTGATTGATCCAATTTTATAAACGTTGCTGAGCTTATATCCGGATTAATGATTTTCCCTTTTGCAAATGCATACCATAGATTTTGCCATCGATCTCGATTTTTTCTGGCTCGCTCCACTCCTTGCTGAGAATATTCATACCACGGAATATTTTTCAATTTCAAAAGCTTGGCAACCTTTTTATCACGCTCAAATGTGATTTGAATTCCTGTTTCCTGATGGGAATACACCCCATTAATCTCATATTTCGAGGTCAGTAGCTCCAAAAATTCAGGCACTTCTCCTACCAAGATGGCTATTTCCCCTCCAAAAGGAGCCAGCGTAAGATTCATATCCTCGATGCTCTGCGATACAAATCTCCAATGACGCAGGTCACTTTGTGGAGCGGCAATTAGACTAGGCTCAAATACATAGCAGATCAAAAGCGGCAAACCGACCTGAATAGCCGCTGCTATAGGCGGATGATCTCCACACCTCAGATCTCTTTTCAACCAAACTAATGAGATTTTTTGCACTAGTTATAAACTTTAGATCTTGCTCAAAGTTTCATAGATATGAAAAAAGTAAAAGACCTTTCTGCTGAAGAAGAAGATCGGGTGATAGAAATGGCTTGGGAAGATCGTACGCCCTTTGATGCTATAGAAGTACAATTCGGCTTGGCGGAATCTGCAGTTATTCAACTAATGCGACGAAATATGAAGGCAACTTCATTCAAAATGTGGCGTGCAAGAGTACAAGGAAGAAAAACCAAACACACAAAAAAAGCCTCTGAAGATATGGATACCTTTAAATCAAAAATGCAGCGAGGAATTGCACTTAACAAAATCTCAAAGCGGTAGTATCAAGTAGTCAACTTATACAAGTAGAAAAAACTTTTTATTTAAAGTGTTTTTGTAAGGCAAGAGGTATTTCCTTGAAACAATAACAGAGCGGAAAATCTTTCACCCCATTCTAGAATCTACATACCAAAAAACTTTATCTCTAGAGTTTGAACCGTATCAAACGATCAACTTCCAATCCCACCTTTCAAGTTTTTCACCTGCTCAAAACCAAGGTCTGCCATCGGCCCAGCGGCGCGAGCACTTTGGCTGCCGCTTTTACAGTACAGTAAATAGGTTTTATTTTTAGGAAGGTTTTTAACAGATTCGGTGAAAGAACCAGACGAAACATCCAGATTCCTTGCTCATCGGATCTTACCACCTTTAAACTCACCGGCTGACCGCACATCAATCATCACCGAGGTAGGATGGATCATCAGATCATGGAAAGTTGCAGAAGGAATATCCTCCTATTTTCTAGGAATCTTTTTAAAGAAATTAAACATAAGTATCGAGTTATTTATTTTTCCAAAGTTATGTTCAGTTCTACACTAAAACGATAATAAAAGTTACTTACGTACGGGATTGAATTTTTGCTTCAGTTGAAGTAAGATTAATCTTCCGAGCAGCACCCAAGGAAAACCATGAAGCAAAAAATCGCCATAATCAATCAATTTCATTGTCTCTACCTACGATCCATTTGAGTTTATTAACAATATGCAGTTCTGTGAATGGAGACTAGCCCAGAGTCATAAAGGCGAAAACGACAAATACCCACTCATTAATAATGATATTGGCTAGCGAACTTTCTTTCTTGCCCATGGATAGGTGATTTGTGACCAAAATGTCTGTGGAAATTCCTCGATTTTATCAAACCCCAAAGGCTCATCTTTTCCTGAATTTGGAATGTAAGCCGTCCCAAAAAGGTAGTCCCAAACGCTCAGCGTAATTCCATAATTCACTCCGTTAACTCCTTGAGGCAGTGTCTTTGCATGGTGCCAAGTATGCATTACAGGATTGTTCAAGAGGTATTTGAATGGCCCATAAGTCAGGTTGATATTTGCATGGTTAAGATGCCCTATAGCAATTGTAAAAATATGCAACACAAAGAAATCAGCCAGACCAAAACCAATCATCGCCAAGGGTATATACTGAATTGACTTATACACAATAGTCTCCACCCAATGGTATCGAAGATGTGCGGAAAAGCCCATTTCCTCTACCGAATGATGTACTTTATGGAACTCCCAGAGCCATGGACTTCGGTGAAGCAGCCGATGGATATTCCATTGCATAAAATCAGCAAGCACAAACATCAACAAGAACTGACTCCAGAGCGGCCAGCTATTCACCTCTATTGCTACCAGATTTTTTACCCCAAACCAACCCAAGAAGTCACTAAAGGCAGCCACAAATAAATTGGAAAGTGAATTATAGATGATCAGCGAAAAGAGAAAGAAATTGAAGAACATATAGAATGCATCCAACCAGAAATCCTTACGAAAGGCCGACTTTCGATCTCGCCATGGAAAAATCAATTCCAAGCTCCAAACCAGTAAGGAAAGTCCTATCAACCAATAGAAGTAATTATTCCAAGAAGGGTAAAGAATCTCATTTTTGAGATAATCCCAATAGCCTAAATATCCATCTGTAATGATTTGAAAATATTTTTTCATCTGATATCAAATTGCTGTCAACTCTTTAAAAATGATATAAATACCCATAAATAAAACAAACCATCCAAAGCCTTGTTTCAAAACCTTTTCATTAATTTTTTTGGACAAGGAACTTCCAATGAAAATGCCGAGAATGGAAAGTAAGGTGAAAATAAAGAGAAACTTCCAATCGATCACTTGATTTTCCAAGTCTCCCAAAAATCCGATTAAAGATTTAGCTGCGATAATCAACAGTGAGGTACCAACCGCTATTTTCATAGGTAATCTGGCGAGTAAGACTAAGGCAGGAATGATCAAAAATCCTCCACCAGCACCAACTATACCCGTGATTATGCCGACAGCAGCGCCCTCCACTGCAATCAGAGGAATATTAAATTTGACTTCGCAATCTGCATCAGCACCATTGTCCTTTTTTCCCCTGATCATGGAATACGAAGCTACAAGCATGATCAAGGCAAAGAATACCATGATTGCGATGTTTTTGGAAATGGCAATTTCCCCAATAGAGAAAATAGGATCAGGCAAGGCTGGCACAAGAAATTTTCGAGTCAGAAAAACTGCGATAAAGGAAGGAATAGCAAAAACCAATGCAGTACGATAGTTCACCAGATTCTTTTTCATGTAGGTAAAAGAGCCCACCAAGGAAGTGCTACCCACCACAAAAAGTGAGTACGCTGTGGCTAAAACTGGCTCAATACCAATGATATAAACCAATACAGGGACTGTCAGGATAGAACCTCCACCACCGATCAATCCTAGACTTACTCCTATAACTATTGCCGAAACAAAACCAATTAAAAGAATACTATCCATTATTTTTTGAGAATTATATCTACAAAAGTAATCAGTTCACCTATTCAAAGAAGTAACATTTGTTACACGGTATGCCTCAATACTATTTAAAATAAGGATTGATGAGTTTATATTTCTCAGAGATAATTCTCAATTCGACTGAACTTTATCATTTCAAATGACTCAACGAAATCGTAGATTAACCACTTAAATCCCAAAATCATGAAAATTCTCGTTCCGATTGATTTCTCCGAAAATTCGATCAAAGCATTAGAACTTGCTTTGAGTCTGAATCGAAATCAAAAATCGACCATCATTCTCGTTCATATTGTAGAGCTGGTCTATGATTTTGCTTCACAAGCAGCAATTGGCCTGGATTCGATGCACAATGAAGCCACAAAATTAATCGACAAACTAGCTGAGAAGTATAACGCAAGTCACCTTGACTTTCAAAAGATAATCCAGGAAGGCACAGCATCTATTACCATCAGTCGCCTAGCAAGTCATCACGAGGCTGACCTAATAGTAATCGGGACCTCAGGGGCTGGTGGGATCAAAAAACTGATCATGGGAAGCAGTACAATCAGTTTGCTCAAGGAAACTAATGTTCCGACTCTGGTCGTCCCTGCAAAGGCATCCCTTACTCAGATTAGAAAACTTATCATGGCAATACAATTTTCGGATCATGAGAAACCACTGCTCAATAAACTGATCACCTTTAAGAATGCTTGGGGATTGGAGATCGACTTTATCCATGTGAGTACGATGTTGGATTTCAAAGAAGAGCTAGCCTGCCTAGGTCTTGCAACATACATGAGCAAGCATTTACAGTTAAAGACTGATCACGTTATAAATCTGAACGCCACTACAATCAATGAAGGAATCAACAGCTATCTCCAATCGAATGAAAGTAATATCTTAGTAATGTGCCATCAACAGAAAAGCTTCTGGAAAGAGTTTCAGCAACGCAGCCATTCGCTCGCGATGACCTACCAAAGTTCAGTTCCCATCTTAGTAATGAATTGATTATTTGGAAATCAATTCTTCAAAATCATCTCGGATATAAATCACATTTCTACCCAGTTCGATCCATTTCTTTTTCTCAAGGACTTTCAAAAGTCAGGAAATCACCTCACGGGAAGTACCCAATTCGTTTGCGATCTCTTGATGAGTAGTATGTAATTCGTTTGTTTTGAATTGCTTCATCTTGGTTACAATATAGCGCATCAATCGCTCATCCATCCGCTTGAAGGCAACGGCATCCAAAGCTTCGAGCAACTCTTGAAATCTGAGCTGGTAAGTGCTTGAGACGAAATCTTTCCATTGATTGAATTCATCAGAAAACTGCTCATGAGCAATAATCGGTACGGTAAGCAGTACGGTATGATCCTCCGCCACAGCCTTAATCTCACTTGGACGAGAAGATGAGCAGCAGGTCAGAGAAAGTGCACAGGTCTCTCCCGGATCAAGGTAATATAGAAAGAGCTCCTTTCCATCATCGTCCATTCGCATGATTTTGATGGCTCCTTCTAATACGATTGGAACCCTCTTGACAAATTGACCAGGTTCCATTAGTACCTTTCCTGGCTCTAGTGTAATTATTTGACTCTGCTCCAAAAGCGCTTGAAGTAATTTTGGATCTGTGAAATTTGGAAGTAAGGTTTGAAGTTCGGAGCTATTCATAATTTTAAGATAATATAATAGAAGGTCAAAAAGCTTTTCTTGAGTCTAAAAATTAAGAGCCATATTTAAAATCAAGCTTTCACCAGGTCAAAGTTTCTTATAATTAATCCAGCAGTAGGTGATATTTATCACAAAAAACCATTGATGCCCTCCGAGATCAAAAATATTGGTAAATAATTTAATCTAGGAATACGACAAAATGAAAAATGAGAGGCTAGAAGCTGTCCTACCCTTTTTCTAAAATCGTTTCAATCAAGAAGCAACAATATGAAGAAAAGTAGCACTAAATATTTGTCTTGGTACCTAATCACCGCACAGCTTTTATCGCTGATCCCAAGAGAATTTTTTAAAGATATGGCAAATTAACTAGGGGTTACCAGACATTATTAAAAGCCAAAACAACAGATTAATCTATTTTTAGGTTTTGATTGACTCGCAATTTCAGTTTGAGTGAAGTATGCAAGAATATTTCATTTATCGCGTAGAGTCTTATCCCTTTTGGATTCAAGCGAATACCTGCTAGAAATATGCTGTATGATGCGAATCGAAATCGTAAATATTTTTTTTTAAGGAGCAGTATATGCGACTCATTATAGATCCAGACTGAAAATCAACTGGCTTGAGATCGGCGGAGAGATGGATCTCCAGAATGTGAAAGTCTATGATTACAAAACCATTACTTGGTCCAAGTCGGTGCTAAAAAGTGCGGGACGAAAGCATCAAAAAGGGAGAAAAAAGGGATAGTCAAGGTTTTACTAAAACCAACATCACAGATGGTGTTCTAAACTTTATCTGTATCCGTTCGGCGGTAACGAATGAAAACATGTTTCTAAAGATGATTCAGCTTAAAGAATTCAGCATATCAGTATGGGACAAAGAGTGCAACTCCTACTCATCTTTTCTAAATGAATAATGCCAACAATATATTATAATCCGTGAAAAAGACAATTTAATATATGAGGCAGTAATGGATTTTGACTGTACACATACTCCCGATATTCTGAGTGCCTACCTTATCTAGTTAAAACGTAAAGAGAATAGCGTGACTTAAAATGTAAAACTGGTTTTTTATATTGATCCGTAGGATCGTGAAAAACTGGAGTTTTTCAGAAATCTAATAGGTCATGAAGCATTGACTATAACCCAACTTTATAAGAACAGGTAGATCATGGAAGTGCTATACAAGCAAACCAAGCAGACCCGATAGCCATTAGGAAAAGCTGACATATTTTTTGTTGGACAATGAGAACGGGATCAAAAACCAAATTTGGGTGGCATTGATCCTAAATCTACTATTTAGCGTGCTCCAAAAGAAGATAAAAGAGGTCTAAGACTCCCCAACATTGGTAATGATAGCAGCCAAAAACATATGCTCTTATTTGAGCTTTGGAAGATTTCTGAATAAATATAAGGTGTGGAATATTGTAAAAGAATATTTCAAAAATGACTCGATATGACACAAAGCGAATTTCTATTCTCAGGGTATGAGCTAACTTCTAAAAAATAAATAAAAGGCGTTCATTTGTGTAACCAAGGCCTATTATTTGAAATTTCTCAGATTAGTCCAACGAAAGCAATAAAAACTAGTCAAATACCGTGTTAAAAATTAAACTTTGAATATTATTAATTGAAAAAAAAGCTGGGTAGGCTAGAATTAAATGCCTATAAACCCCAATGAATTTTATTTATAATTAATTGAAATTGTATTAGTTGTATAAAATTAATCGATTTTAAAATAAAAGTGTTAAAAAATCTATAGCCTTAAGGTTCAGTTAAACTTGGAATATGAAAAACCATTTATCCTAATATCCATTTTGGTATAGCAAATATCCATTTAATTTGACTTATTATTTCATCCTAGTTTCCATTTATGAAAGCAGCTTTCGTTTTCGCAGCAGTATTCTTTTCTTATTTCATTGTGACCGCCCAAGAGTTAATTATTCGAAATTCTGAAACAAAAACTCCCATTGTGGGAGTGATGATATACGGTGTGATGCCTAATAGCTTTCTGATTTCGGACGAAGATGGAAAAGCTGACTTGACCATATTCAATCGTGAGAACCGATTGTATTTCCAATTAATGGGATTTGGATCTGTGGACTATACTTTTTCCGAGTTGGAGAAAATCGATTTTAGAGTGGAAATGGCTCCTGGCCTGTTGAGTTTGGATCCTGCTGTGGTTTCCGGTTCTCGATGGAGACAAAATAGCAGCGATGTACCGGCCAAGATTTCCGTATTTTCTTCTAAAAACATTATAATTCGCAATCCTGCGAATACTGCGGATTGGTTGGGAAACAGTGGAGAAGTCTTTATTCAAAAAAGTCAGCAAGGTGGAGGTAGCCCTATGATACGGGGATTCTCTGCGAATCGTCTTTTGTATGCTGTGGATGGGGTGCGTATGAATACGGCTATATTTCGAAGTGGCAATCTTCACAATGTAATATCACTGGATCCATTTGCAATCTCCACTACTGAAGTCCTATTTGGCCCAGGATCGGTCATGTATGGGAGTGATGCTATTGGAGGAGTGATGTCTTTTGAGACTTTGGACCCTAGCTTTGCTTCTGGGAAAAGTAAATGGTCCGGTAATGCCCTCTCCCGATTTGCATCAGCAAATAACGAAGCTACCTTACATGCAGACCTGAGTTATAGCAGCAATCGTTGGGCTTTTTTGACAAGCATATCCAGGTTTGATTACGGAGATTTAAAAATGGGTAGCGTCGGGCCCTTAGATTACCTCCGACCGATATATGCCGGATCTGAAAACGGAGTGGATATGATTCTTGAGAATCCCGATCCAGAAGTACAGATCACCAGTGGGTATGACCAATATAATTTGATGCAGAAAGTTAAATTCAAGGCAAGTGACCGCACCGTTCTGAGCTATGGATTTCATTACAGTAAGTCAGGATCTATCCCGCGCTACGATCGGTTAATTGAACAAAGCGGCTCCAACCTAAGATTTGCAACTTGGGCTTATGGTCCACAAATATGGATGATGAATAATTTTGGTATCAGTCACGAGAGTGATTCTAAGTTTTTCAACCAAATGAATATTAAAGTAGCCCAGCAATATTTTGAAGAAAGCCGAGTAGACCGAAGATTCAGCAATGCGAACCAAAACACCCGTACTGAAAAAGTAAATGCCTATTCGGTTAATGCTGATTTTGTAAAAAGCATTCGAAGTGAAAGCTTCTTTAGCTACGGAGCAGAGGTGGTTTTTAACCGCGTGAATTCAGAAGGAATAGCAGTAAACGTCAATTCTGGAATCACCAGACCCACGACCAGTCGCTACCCTAATTCGGATTGGTTTTCAGCCGCACTTTACTCCACATATCATACAGCGATCACCGATAAGGTAAAAATACAGACTGGTCTGCGTTACAACTTCAATAGTCTGAATGCGGACTTTAGCAATAATAGCAGTTTCTATCCTCTCCCTTTTTCCAAAAGCAAAAACAATTTTGGGGCGGTTACGGGAAGCTTCGGGTTAGTGATTCAAGCATATCCGAGCTTCACCATTTCGCCAAATCTATCCACAGGATTCCGAGCACCTAATGTGGATGACATTGGGAAAATCTTTGACTCTGAACCAGGAGCGGTATTGGTTCCAAATCCAGATTTGAAACCAGAATATGCCTACAATGCAGAACTGAATCTTAACAAGATATTTGGGCAGCGCTTTAAAGTGAATCTCAGTGGGTACTATACATTGCTCAGAGACGCAATGGTAAGAAGACCCTACACTCTTGATGGACAATCTATAATTGACTATGACGGGGAGCCAAGTCAAGTATTGGCAATCCAAAATGCAGCTTCGGCGAAAGTATATGGCTTACAGGCTGGATTTGAATTGGCAATTTCAAAATACTTTTTGCTGGTATCACGCTACAATTTCCAGAAAGGAACCGAAGAACTCGAGGACTCCAGCACTAGCCCATCCAGACATGCAGCTCCTGCTTTCGGTCTAAGTAGACTTACTTTTTCGAAAAGAAATTTAAAGATTGAGCTCACTAGCCAATACAGTGCAGCTGTAACTAATTTAGAATTGCCTCTAGAGGAAAAAGGAAAACCACAGTTATACGCTAAGGATGAAAATGTAAAACCATATTCTCCCAACTGGATGATAGTTAATCTGAATACCACCTACCAACTCCATCCCGCTTTGCAACTCATGGCTGGAGTAGAAAATATAGGTGATCAGCGCTATCGACCTTACAGTTCGGGACTTGCCGCGCCAGGAAGAAATTTCAGTTTTTCGTTAAAAGCAAGCTTTTAGCAAAACCAAATATTCGGGAATTGGTTAATTTTAAAGTCTTTAATATCCACTATGAGGAATTTACTTAAAAAATCTTTTGCCACACTTGGATTATTGGCACTTATGGCGATTCTCCCAATTAGCTGCGGGGTAGTCTGCAATGACGTATGTGAATGCGAGCCAAGATTTGATGTTCAGAATTTCAAAATTCTTTCTTTTGAAACACTATCTCTCACAAAATCCGGTCAACGTGTTAATCCCATTACTCCTCTGCCCTACAGCGAGATATTTAAAAGCTTTCGGATTTTAGATGTTCAAACGATTTCTTTAAAAGAGCCGGAAAACACAGTTTCTTTTCCAGGAATAGTATACGCCTGCAGCCCTGTAAGTCCGAAATCTGTAGATTTACTGAGAGGGATTCAGATTCTGAATGCTAAGGAAGTCACTCTTGGAGATGGTACAGTATTAAAAGTCGGGGATGACATCACCAAATATTTCGGATTTAATAATTTTTTCAGTGAGAATATCACTCCAATGGAGGTTTTTTTCAAAGCTCCGATTGAAGTCTACCGAGATGATCTTTTCAAATTAGGCTGGAAACAAAACCCTCAGAGAGAGGTGATTCTAGAATTTAGTCTACGGATTTTGTTTACTAATGGTAGAGAATTTAACCTAAACAATGAAGTTTTGGCAATTCGAGAACTTTGATAAGGTGAGATACTGATAAAAATCTTCTTTATTTTTCTTTAGATTCATTCCAAATAGTTCTACTTTTGTGTTTATTTAAAGGTTAGCACTTCTTATGTTGAAAACTGCGGATCAGATTCCCGTCACCCAAACGGCCGTCATCAGAGAAATAATAGATTCACCATTAAAGCTTAACTTAATGGAGCTTGGATTCCTTCCAGGGAAAGAAATCACGTTAAAATTTTCCGCCCCTCTTGGAGGTCCGATGGCTTTTAAATTAGACGAGACTATTTTAGCACTCCGCAAAAATGAAGCTTCACTCATCGAGGTGCATCTTCTTTGATTAATGAATGTACCCACAATGCCTTCTATTACTAAAACTCCTAAGGTTGCAATAATTGGTAATCCCAATGTGGGAAAATCGACTATTTTCAATCAACTGACAGGGCTAAACCAGAAAATAGGAAACTATCCCGGAGTCACAGTTGATAAGAAAATAGGTACAATGAACTACCATGGCAGTAGCTATGAGATCATCGATCTGCCAGGAACTTACAGCCTTTATCCAAATTCGGAAGATGAGGTAATTGCCCATCGGGTGCTCAATCAACTGAGCGAATCAGAAAAACCGGAATTTGTTCTGATGGTGATCGATTCCAGTCAATTGTCGAGAGGACTTTTTTTAGCTACTCAATTAATAGATTTAGGGTTAAGTCTTGCAATTGTTTTGAACATGGCCGATTTGGCCACCAAAAGAAATATAGGAATTAAGACCTTTGAGATCTTCAAGTCGCTTGGAGTTCCGATCCTCAGCACAGACGCAAGAGGGGAAAAAGGCCTTGACCAAATCAGAGATTTAATTCACACCCGGAACTTCAGTAAAAAAGGAAGTTTTTTAGCAATTGAGGAAGTGGTGCCAATTGGTATGCTGGAAGAAGTAAAGGCAAAGTTTGGTATGGCGAACACCTATCAGGCCTATCAGATGCTGCGATTTGGAAGAGTCGATAAGATCATCGCTCAAGAAGACCGTGATTGGATCAAGGATAAGCTTGAAGGTTTAAACTTTGACCTGGAAGCCGCTCAATTAGAAGAAACAAAAATCAGATATCGCAAGATCACTTCGATAGTTGAACGCGCAGTACTAAAGGAGGTAAGTACCAAAAAGGAAAAATCTGGCTTAGACAGCTTATTCCTTCATCCGGTTTTGGGTTATGTGATTTTTGCAGCTATTCTTCTGATCATATTCCAAGCCATCTTTGCATGGGCTACTGTGCCTATGGATCTGATTGATGGATTCTTTGCCGAGATGTCAGGCAAAGTCTCTGATCTGTTACCAGATGGTCCTTTTAGCAGCTTGATAGCAGAGGGAATCATTCCTGGTATTGGCGGAGTGGTGATATTTATTCCACAAATAGCTATGCTTTTTGGCTTTTTGGCAATTCTTGAGGATACCGGATATATGTCCCGGGTTGTATTTTTAATGGATCGTTGGATGCGTCCTTTTGGCCTCCATGGCAAAAGCGTGGTGCCGTTAGTGTCAGGTGTGGCTTGTGCAATTCCAGGAATTATGGCGGCTAGAAACATTGGCAACTGGAAAGAGAAGATTATCACGATTATGGTGACTCCATTGATGAGTTGCTCGGCAAGACTTCCGGTATATGTGATTCTAATCGGGCTGGTAGTTCCTGATCGAAGTTTTGGATTTGTAAATCTTCAGGCCCTCACCTTGCTGGGATTATATATTTTAGGAATAGTTGGAGTTTTGGGTACTGCTTTTCTTTTAAAAATAATTCTTAAAACTACTGAAAAAAGTTATTTGATGGTGGAACTTCCCTCCTATCGGGCACCACGATGGTGGGACGTTGTGTTGACCATGTACAATAAGTCCAAAACGTTTGTGCTTGAAGCGGGAAAAGTCATCTTGGCCATTTCTGTGATACTTTGGGTATTGGCTTCTTATGGACCCCCTGCAAAAATGGATGAGGTCAGAGCCGCTGGCGAAGCAAAACTCGCTTTGGCAACTACTCCGGAAGCCGAAGAGCTCATTGTGTCTGAAACATCTTCTCAGCTGCTCGAAAATTCCTTTATTGGAATTATGGGCAGAGGAATAGAGCCCGTAATTCGACCTTTGGGCTACGATTGGAAAATTGGAATTGCACTGATCGCCTCTTTTGCAGCACGAGAAGTATTCGTATCTACTATAGCGACTATATATAGTATTGGTGGGGGGGCCGAAAATGATCTGACTATTCGTGAAAAGCTGAATCAACAAATTCGTCCTGATGGCGACAAAGTATACAATACTGCCACTGCTTTCTCATTGATGATATTTTATGCGTTTGCAATGCAGTGTATGAGTACACTCGCAGTCGTTTATCGGGAAACTAAAGGCTGGAAATGGCCGTTGATTCAGACAGTGTACATGACCGCTTTGGCATATTTGTCAGCACTATTGGTCTATCAAGTTTTATCTTAAAAAATGGTTCAGGAAATAGCAGTAGGGATTTTGGTTTTAGCAGCTTTAGGATATTTGGTGAAAAAGTTTTTCTTCAAACCTAAGGGCGATGCTGGTTGTGATAAATGTGCTAAACCCTGATCTTGAAAATATCTAGCATTCAAGTTCCTGATTTTTTAATACTTTTAGGCTCATGGGCAAAGTAGCCAAGCAGAGCATTCAAACCACAATTTTCTCCTATATCGGTGTAGCTATTGGCTATTTCAACGTCCTGTGGCTGTATCCTTATGCTATGGATGCTTCCGAATTAGGGACATTCCGAACGATTCAGGACTTAGGGTTGCTTTTTGTTCCATTTGCGCAGCTGGGAGTAGGTCATGGAATCACCCGATATTTCCCCAAACTGGAAGCCGGCAAATCAGCTTTTCTTAGCTATAGCCTATTTGTAGCAATCGGTGGATTCCTCCTTGTCAGTGTGCTTTTTCTAGGTTTCAAAAATCAGATCATTTCACTATTCGCCGCAAACTCACCTGAGGTAATAGACTTCCTTGGAGTAGTATTGATTATTACGCTTTTCGCATTATTTAATAGCATTCTGGATGCCTACGGAAGATCTTATTTAAAGGTCGCTATCCCAACTTTTTTTCGGGAGGTATTTTTGAGATTACTCACCGCTTGCTTGGTTGGGTCCTACCTGCTGAAGTGGATCAACTTTCCTCAGGTAATGCAAGGTTTGATCTTGGTTTATGGTCTAGCCCTTGCAGGAGTGATGATCTACCTGATTTGGTTGAAAGTATTGACCTTCGATTTGAATTGGAAAGATTTCCCCAAGGGCTTTCGATCGTCCTTTATCCAATTTAGTCTGATCACCTTTCTGGCCACGGCTGCCTCCACGTTGATCATGAAGATAGACAGCATCATGGTTAGTTCCATGATTAGTCTAGAGGCAAATGCCATTTATACTATTGCTTTTAGCATGGCTTTGGTCATCGAACTTCCAAGAAGGGCTATTTCTCAAGTGGTGATGCCAGTAGTGGCAGATCATTTTTTAAAAAATAACTTACTCGAAATAAATGTATTGTACAAGCAAGTATCAAATCGACAGCTTTACGTATGCATTTTGTTATTTATTGGAGTTTGGGGAAATATTGATGCCATTTACTCATTTATTCCCAATCGGGAAGTCTATATGGCAGGGAAATCTGTCGTATTGCTAATTGGACTTGGAAAGCTTTTCGATGTAGCCTTTTCCATCAATGGAGAGATTCTGGTTTTCTCTAGGTTTTATCGATTCAACTTAGCCATGACCATTGCGATGAGCGGATTGATCATCTTGCTGAACTACATTATGATTCCAATCTACGGCATAGAAGGAGCCGCAGGAGCTTCGGCCATAGTGATGGTGCTTTTTAATCTAGTGAAATATCTGTTTTTAAAAATCAGATTAGGTTTGGAGCCATTCTCAAAAGAAACTTTGAAAATTCTCGGAGTTGGAATAATGACTTTTTATCAAGTAAAGTTTGCCGACATCGAAGGAAATTCCATCGAACTGCTAATTCTTAACTCTGTGATAATTTTGGGGAGTTTTTTACTGTGGTCCTTGTTACTGAGAGCAGGAAGAGAAGAATGGCTGTGGATAAAAAAACAGATAAAAAAGTCCGGATCTTAGAGTGTTGCAAACCTCCTATTTGACAAGATTTGAGCTGCCTGAAAACCGCAAACTTCCACTGTTATCCTGCTTTTTGAGCGAGGTCCCGTTCTGATTGGTATCGGATTGGGATGAGGCCTATTTTTGGTAAGGGCTATACTCGGTAATTTTATTAATTGTGAAGTTTGAACATGTCGGCGACCCGGACTCTTCAAATATACGAATTCTTATAAATCAGGTTGGATATTAGACAAAGGATTACCAATATGAAGCGAAGTATTCATGAAATGTTCGGCTGAAAAAAACCTCAATTCAGAATATAATTTCTCTAAAATCGAGCCTGAGCTAATAAAAATCTGATTTGATAATATCTCGTAAATAAATTCAGAATATTATTTCAAGTTTCTTAAATCGTAATACTTGATAAAATCTTACTTTTGTAATCCCTAAACTCATTGCAGAACATGTATTTGATTAAGAAATTGATTGTTTGCTTGGATCAGACCTCTTTGGATCAGACATTGATTCATTACGCAGCTTTTATCGCTCAAGTCAATCAAACCAAGAAAATCTATTTTGTAAACGTCATCCGGAATCTGAGTATTCCAAAGGAAGTGATTGAGGAGTTTCCAAATTTGGTAGAGAACATGATCACAGAGCGCCAAGAACAAATGGAAGCGGTAGTGAATGAGCACTTTCCGAAAATAAAGGGAATTTCGGTCAGCTACATTGTCAAAGAAGGATCACTTTCTAAAAAAATACTGAAACTATCTGAAGAGAAGTCTGCCGATATGATCATCATTGGCAGAAAAGTACAGCTGCAGGGAAGTGGAATCGCATCCATGCGACTTGCTCGACGAGCAAGTTGTTCATTACTCATTGTGCCTGAGGGCAGCGAACCCAAAATGAGGAGATTACTCGTTCCAAGCGATTTTTCAGATTATTCCAAAGATGCTTTGGAAGAGGCTATTATGATTGCTGAAAGACATGGAGATGTAGAAATCGTGTGCCAGAACGTTTTTTCGGTGCCCTCCGGATATCACTTTACTGGAAAAACCTATGAAGAATTCACAGCAATCATGAAGATGCATGCCGAAATTTCCTACAAAAAATTTATCCGAAAAATAGATACGAAAGGTAAAAAAATCACCCCAATCTATACGCAAGATAAAGACGATGATCCCGTTCAGGAGATCGTCTCTATGGCTCTGGAAACCGGATCAGATGGGATTATAATTGGAGCAAAAGGCAGAACCGCAGCTACTGCACTATTCATAGGAAGTATCGCCGAAAGACTAATCCAGTTTAACGACAGCCTACCGCTGATGGTCACTAGGCCAAAAGGTAAAAATGCAGGAATCCTTGACTATATCTTGGAAATCTAATTTCGACTGATATTTGACAGACTGAACGCAAGTTGAATTTGATTTTTTTTGGGTTAAAGGATAAACCTTCACGCTTGAGCAAAGTCTAAAACCAGAATGAATGAAATCGGTGAAAAAGAAATTATTGAGCTAATCCAAAATCCCAATAGTAGGGAGTTGGGTTATCGTAAATTGATTCTGGCTTACCAAAAAAGAGTCTACTACCTTATCCGGCGAATGGTGTTGATCCATGAGGATGCCGATGATCTCACCCAAAACACATTTATTAAAGCATATCGGAATTTAGATAAATTCAAAGGCAATTCCAGCCTATTTACTTGGATCTATCGGATCGGAACCAATGAGGCACTCAGTTTTCTTCAAAAGAAAAAGAAGCGGTTCTTTTTTTCGATAGATGATCACCAAGAAAAGCTAGCATCCTACATTGATCAACCAGGGAATCTTTCAGGAGATGAAATCCAGCGATTGCTACAAAAAGCCCTTTTGACCCTACCTGAAAAGCAACGTCTAGTATTTCATCTGAAGTATCAAGAAGAGCTGACCTATGAAGCAATGTCGGAAATCACAGGCACAAGCATAGGTGCATTGAAGGCAAGTTATCATCATGCAGTGAAAAAAATCGAGTTATCCTTAAAGTCAGAATAAACCATTGAAACTGAATTCAGTCTAAATCACATAATGCAAAAAATTCCAAAATTAGATAAGTTCATAATCCCAGAGGGTTATTTTGAGCAGCTTCCAGATCAGATTATGGATTCGATCCATCCCACACGGGATCTTGATTGGGTAAAATACGCGGCTGCCGTCGTCCTATTTCTAGCGGCTGGTATTTGGGATATTTTACCATTGGAACAGCAAAATGTGGAATTAACGCTTGATCAAGAAGTGGAGCTTTATATCGATAGCCAATACTGGACAGCCGAAGATGTGCTCAGCATGGCAGAAAATCCTGACGAACTACTTGAGCAAATTATTGAAGAAGAATATCCTGAAGGTTTATTTCTTTGGGAAGATGAACAAACTTGGCTTTAATTATGAAAAAATATATTTTAACACTATTAGTTTCACTATTGACATTGAGTTTCAGCTTTGCGCAGCGTACCGGCGAAAGATACGATCCTGAAAAATTGCAGGCAGCCAGAATAGCATTTATCACCACACGACTGGATTTGACACCCAGTCAGGCTGAGAAATTCTGGCCGTTGTACAATCGGTTTAGTGATACCAGAGAAACTAACTTGCACGAGATGTCTAAACTGAGCGATACGAACTCAGAGGAAATCTCAGAAGCCGATGCTAAAAGTCGCATAGAAAATAGACTGGTTATTCAGCGCAAACTTATTGAAGGAGAGCAAACATTTATCTCTGATGTATCCAAAGTAATCAGCTATAATCAGATTTTGAAACTCAATGGTATTTCCAGAGATTTTACCCGACAGCTTTACCAGCGACAGCGCAAAGGCAACCAAAATTGATAATCAATTTGAATGTAGCGTTCATCTTTAAGATTGAAGAACCTTCGAATTCAGATCTAGCAGACAGCTGAGTTTACTCTTAAAAGCAGATGAATTGAAGCAATTAGCTGGCCACCGAAAAACCTTCCTTATTATAAAAGGGAAATAAGTCTACTACACCTTTCTTTTATGTCCTTAGAGAAAACTCGATACATAATAAGAGTATAAAATGTTTGAAAAAAAAACAGCCCGAAAGCTGCTTTTTTCATTAAAAACCTTTGTTCATCTTGATGAGATCTGTTATTTCAGTAAGCAACATTTCCTCTTTTGGAGGTGTAGCAGGTAGCGGCGTAAGCTTGGCCTCTTCTTTTCTGTTGACCCTATTTACAGTTCTTATAGCTATAAAAATCACAATAGCCACAACGATGAAATCTATCACATTCTGGATGAAGGCTCCACGATTTAAAGAAACCGCAGCAATTGTATCCCCAGCCTCGATGATTATTTCTTCTTTCAAAATAACTCGAAGTCGGTCAAAATCTTTACCTCCCAGAACTAAGCCAATTGGAGACATAATAATATCATTGACCAGTGAAGACACGATTTTGCCAAAGGCAACACCGATAATCACACCGACTGCGAGGTCAATGACGTTCCCTTTGACGGCAAACTCTTTAAACTCTTTTAGCATTCCCATAAAGCGATGGATTAGGTTGATATTTAAAATATTCAAACAATATTTTAAATGAACTTCTTTGAAACAAATCCCAAGAATGCTTTCAACAGTACGAGCAATTTTTTTTGAATAGAATCTGAACACTCTTTTACTACTAAAGCTTTATCAATATCTAATTATGCGAAATCCTTTACCGTTGACACTTTTATCATTGGCTTTAACTAGTTTAAATCAGAGTAAAGTAATTTTTCCTTAATCGAGAAATTATTAAACAAATCCACCAAAATACAATACTCCTAAGTCAAGGGAACTTCAATCAACCGAATTGGATTAACATAGCTACCTTTCTAAAGAAAATAAATGAAACCACCAATAGCGAAAAAAATCTCCGAAAAACTTGAAATTCACAATCACCAAAGAATCGATGAGTACTATTGGATGCGGGATCGCGACAACCCAGAAGTAATTGACTATTTAAACCAGGAAAACGATTATGTCAAAGCGACTTTAAGCTCCACGGAGGATTTTCAAAATTCGCTTTTCGAAGAAATGAAGGGCAGAATCAAGGAAGATGATTCCAGTGTTCCTTATTTCAAATCTGGTTACCACTGGTATGCTCGCTATGAAAAAGGTGGAGAATACCCCATTTATTGCCGAAAAAAAGAAACCCTCGAAGCTCCCGAAGAAGTGATTTTGGACGTAAATCAACTTGCAGCAGGTAAGTCCTATTATCAAGTAGGTGGAACATCAACTTCTACAAATCAAAAATTGCTCGCTTTTGCAGCCGATGAAATAGGAAGAAGAATATATACCATCTACTTCAAAAACCTTGAGACAGGTGAAATTTTGTCGGATCAAATCCCAAATATTACTGGTAATTTCACTTGGGCGGCTGATCAAAAAACAATCTTTTATTCTAAGCAAGATCCCGATACGCTTCGATCCTTCCAGATCTATTCCCATATTTTAGGCTCGGATATTCAGACCGACCAGTTGATTTTTGAAGAAAAAGATGCGGAGTTTAGCTGTGTAATTCAGAAAACCAAGTCTGAAAAATTTCTACTGATCCACTCGGAAAGCTCTGTTTCTTCTGAGATCCGATTTCTGAAAACAACTGACCCCAAAGGGGAATTTCAACTGATCCAAAGTCGTCAGCCTAATCTGGAATATGCAACTGATCACTATGGAGACTACTTTTGGATACGTACCAATCATAAAGCACAAAACTTCAAGCTTGTCAAAACACCCATCCTAAATCCAGGAATTGAAAATTGGGAAGATGTGATCCCACATCAAGAGTCCAGCCTATTGGAAGATTTTGATCTTTTCGCAGACTTTTTGGTAATCCAGGAGCGTACCAATGGATTGACTAATATCCATATCAACCCGTGGGACAACTCGCCAGGACATAGATTGGAATTTGACGACGAGACCTATACCGCTTGGATCAGCACCAATCCTGAGTTTAACACATCAATCCTAAGGTTTGGGTACAACTCCATGGTGACTCCTGCAAGTACTTTTGATTATGACATGATTATCAAGTCAAAAACCCTTCTCAAGCAGCAGGAGATTGTTGGTGGCTACGATACAGAAGCCTACCAATCTGCAAGGATTTGGGCGAAAGCTACTGATGGGAAAATGATTCCTATTTCGCTGGTTTATAAAGCTGATTTATTTAAAGCTGATAGCACAAACCCCTTGCTGTTATATTCTTATGGCTCGTACGGATATAGCTCGGAGGCTTATTTTTCAAGCACACGATTGAGTTTGTTGGATAGAGGATTTGTCTTTGCGATAGCACATATCCGAGGTGGTGAAGATCTGGGCAGACATTGGTATGAAGATGGGAAAATGCTTCGAAAGCGAAATACATTCACCGATTTCATAGCTTGTGCTGAGCATTTGGTTGCCGAAAAATACACCTCCACTTCACATCTCTATGCTATGGGAGGTTCGGCTGGTGGACTGCTGATGGGTGCGGTGATGAATCTCCGGCCTGACCTATTCCATGGATTGATCGCTGCGGTACCATTTGTAGATGTGGTGACTACCATGCTGGATGAAAGTATTCCGCTGACTACAGGAGAATTTCAAGAATGGGGAAATCCAAAGCATTTGGAGTATTACGAATACATGCTTTCTTATTCTCCCTATGACAATGTGCAGGCGTTCTCCTACCCCAACTTATTAGTAACTTCAGGGCTTCATGATAGTCAGGTTCAATATTGGGAACCGACCAAGTGGGTAGCCAAATTGAGAGATTATAAAACGGATCAAAATCTACTGTTACTGAAAACTAATATGGATGCAGGTCACGGTGGAGCATCGGGTAGGTTCAATGCATTGAAAGAATTGGCATTGGAATACACCTTCCTTTTCTACTTGGAAAACATGATTTCCTATCCAGAAATAGGCGGTGAATAAAAATAGGGGTAAAGTGAGAAAAGTATTTTTTCTCTACCTTTGACCTCAACCTATTAATACCTCATTGATGAAGATTGCACTTATTGCTCACGATGGCAAAAAGGCCGATATGGTTCATTTTCTAAGTGGATTCCGAGAAAGGCTACTTCAGGCAGACGTAGACTTGGTAGCTACAGGAACCACGGGGACACATATCGAAAAAGCAGGTTTTAAAGTTCAAAAACTTCTCTCCGGACCGATAGGTGGAGATGCTCAGATTGCAGCGATGGCAGCTCAGAAAGAATTAACTATGGTTATTTTCTTTCGGGATCCATTGGACAAGCATCCCCACGAACCTGATGTGCAAATGCTAATGCGAATCTGTGACGTTCATAATATTCCATTGGCGACTAATCCTGCATCGGCCTACCTCATGTTTAAAGCCATAATTCAAACCTACTAAATGGAACATAAAACCATAAAAAGAATCGGCGTACTGACCTCTGGCGGTGACTCGCCTGGAATGAATGCCGCAATCCGTGCAGTTGTTCGAGCTGGATTCTATTACAATATTGAAATGTTCGGGATCTACCGTGGCTACGAGGGAATGATCCAAAATGACATTAAGAAACTCGAATCTAGACATATCACCCATGTCTTGGAGCGAGGTGGTACGTTTCTCAAATCTGCCAGAAGCGCAGAATTTAGAACTCAGGAAGGTCGACAGAAAGCCTATGACAATCTAAAAAGTCATGGCATCGATGCACTAGTAGTGATTGGTGGGGACGGCTCATTGACCGGAGCGCATTTATTTTATAAGGAGTTTGGGATTCCAGCCATTGGGCTTCCCGGTACGATTGATAATGACCTCTCGGGGACAGATTCGACTATTGGATTTGATACGGCTTGTAACACTGCGATTCAGGCTATTGACAAGATTAGAGATACCGCAACGTCACACGATCGCCTCTTCTTTGTCGAAGTGATGGGCAGAGATGCAGGATTTATTGCTATAAATGCAGGAATCGGCAGTGCAGCAGCCGCCATTTTGATTCCGGAGAAAAAAATGCCAATTGAACATCTCATCGAAAGACTAAAACTACGAACTAAAGCTAAAAAGGCCTCAAACATAGTCATTGTAGCTGAAGGTGGAAAAAGTGGTGGAGCAGGCGATATTGCAGCTTTGGTCAAAAAACACCTACCGTATTACGATATAAAAGTGACTATTCTCGGTCACCTACAGCGTGGCGGAGCTCCAAGTTCATTCGACAGAGTTCTAGCTTCCAAATTGGGAGTATCAGCGGTGGAAGGCCTTTTAGCTGGCAAATACGACGTGATGGCCGGGGTAATAAATCACAAAGTGGTCTTCACTCCTATCAAAAAAGCCATAATCGACGATAAAACAGTAGATGAAGAGGATTTCAGAATCGCAAAGATTCTTTCCACTTAAAAGGTATTTATTCATAGAATTAAAGTGAAAGAAAAAGATATGGGTTTCTAAAACCCTTTTTACAGAATCGTGGTCTGTGTAAGCCTTTGCCGGCAGGTAGGTTCCACAGACCATTTTTTTTGGCTCTTGGTGATTTGTAGTGGGTAGCATGTAACTAAATTAGTAAAATATTTAATTTTACTAAATGAACAGTAACCAATTATTCGATATGGCTTTGAGCTTGGAGAAGCCATGATATATAAAAAATATTGACATGATCAAGCCCTTGAATGGGATTGAAGGTCAGATCGATATTTACCTTGACTTTGAAAAGGGATTTAAATTTCCCGGTGGAAAAACCCATGACACCGTAGAGCGAACCTGGCAACATCTCAATTTTTTCCAACATAAATGTTTTTTACACGCCAGGGTT
>Ga0209491_10000580_pt1 | contig 73380 bp, 62 predicted proteins | sample BON02_FD_187213 | JGI IMG/M metagenome (GOLD analysis project Ga0209491, IMG submission 187213) | Freshwater microbial communities from Lake Bonney liftoff mats and glacier meltwater in Antarctica - BON-02 (SPAdes) (version 2) | ecosystem: Environmental > Aquatic > Freshwater > Ice > Glacier... | reverse complement strand
TATTAGTATTTAAAATATTTTCATTCAAGTTTGATGTTATACTATTAGAGGTTGCTAATATATTAGAGTTTGCATTTGTTGAAATAACATTTGAGGTAATTCTCGTATTGTTAGAATTGTTTATATTGGTATTTAAAATATTTTCGTTCAAGTTTGATGTTATACTATTAGAGGTCGCTAATATATTAGAATTCGCATTTGTTGAAATAACATTTGAGGTAATCCTCGTATTGTTAGAATTGTTTATATTGGTATTTAAAATATTTGTATTCAAGTTTGATGTTATACTATTAGAGGTTGCTAATATATTAGAGTTTGCATTTGTTGAAATAACATTTGAAGTAGTAAGAGTATTAAAAAATTGTATAGAATGATTAGCTGACACAATAGAATTTAACATATTTGATGTTGTAGATACATAATTAGAAGTATCCAATATAACATTTCTGTTGTTTTTCATAAAATTTCCTCCAATTGAAATATCTTTAGAAATATCAACATTTCCCGAATCATTAAAAATTATAACATTACTCGTTATATTATCAGAAGCACGTTTTATACAAAACAAAGAATTAGAATTAGATATTGTCCAATCGCATTTTGTATTATCTCCAAAAATATCATTATTTCCTTGTTTAAAGTTTATATTAATAGTTCCATCGCCGGAATCTCTATCATCTTGAAGAGTTAATGTAACATTACTTTGAACTAAATGTAGAAGTGTTTTTGGATTTGTTATTCCAAAACCTACATTTAATATATCCATTGATTAATTATATGGGGCTGTCTATATAATTATATTTATATTAATATTTAATAAAAAAAATGCGGTATTATATAGATTAATGAACTTTTAGTTTAAGCTCATTAATCTCTATTTGTTGATTATTAATTTTTTCAGTTAATTCTTGTATGGACTTTGTCAATAATGGAATTATTGAAGAATAATCGATTGTATAATTATCGGTTTCGCTGGATGGACAATTTACAACATTTGGAAATATTGTTTCTATTTCTTGAGCTATAAAACCATACCTTTTTTTATCTGTTAATTCGTTTTGATCTAATAGAAAATAAGATACAGGATTAATTTTATTTACAAGTTCGATAACAGAATTTATTTGTGTTATATTTTTTTTATATCTTATATCGCTAATATGTGTTATACTAGTGCAGTTAATATTTCCAACAACATCTAACTTATGGGGAGTATCTATAGAAGGCGTTTTTCCAATACCTACTTTATCGTGAGCAACAGCAATTGTTGCATTTAAGGGTGTAAAAGGTGTTCCATTATTCCATATTTCGGTAGCAGTCCAACTTGATGATGGTTTTGGATAATATTCGTCAAGTTGTTCGGCGGATTTATTTAAATATAAATGTCCAACATCATTATTTAGTTTTGATTTCCAATATGCTGTGTAATAAACCTCTTCTGTCGTGTTTGGCATATCTTCATAAGATCCTGATACATTTGCTATAAAGTTAGAATATGTACTTGATTCCGCTCCTAAATTATGCGATATCCAACACGAAGAACCCATTGTTTCTATATCATTACCATTAGGACCTGTTAATTTTATCCATCCTCCTGTTCCAATTTTTCTATATAATTGTAATCCCCACCATCGCGAGTCATATTCATAATCCATACCAATGTGACAAACTATAGATACAAGTATTTTAGATGTAATATGACATGGTTTTATATTTATAACAAAGCCATTTACAATATCATTATTTATGGGCTCCCATTCTCCACTATTGCCTGTTTTTGAATTTGTAGAAGTATATGTTTTATGTTTTGTTTGTATTGTCATTCCTTGTGAAAACTCTAGAACAAATGGTATTCCATTGAGATTATATGATAGAGCATTAACACCTCCATTAACATCTAATTGGTGATTAGGCTCGCTAATATTAACACCTATATTTCCAGATACACCATTTATCACAAAACGTTCGTTTATGATATTATCAATTCCACTTTCTAATTTATATTTATTATTAATATTTGATATTCGCCAACCGCATTTTACATTATTTTCTATATTGTTATTATTACCATTTATAAGTTCTATTGATGTATGCGAATTATTATCTATTCTACTATCTTGTATTTTTAATGTACTATTATTCCCATATATTGACAATATACTTGATGGATTAGTTGTTCCAATGCCTACATAACCATTATTTATTATAGTAAATACTTCATTTGCTTTATTTGAAATATTGACAATATCACCTAAAATATTGTCCTGTTTTACATAAAATGCTGTATTAACGTCTGTGTTAATTACCTGCAATTGTTCTGTAACATAAACATCTGTTTGTAAAATTGTACTATTTCCTGTTATTTCTAAATCTGTAGCTGTTATTTTTCCTTGAACATTTATATCACGGTCATATATGTTATTTACAATAAACCTATTATTAGTCCCATTTGCTACATTATCTGCATTAATATTATTAATAGTATTAGAAATTATATTAGAAGTTTGTAAAACATAATTAGAACTATCGTTTATTCTATTATTTAATGTTGTCGAAATTACATTAGATGTTCGCGAAATATAATTAGAAGTATTAAAGTCTAAATTGCTTGATTTGTTGTATAATATATTTGAAGTTGAAGAAATATAATTGCAAGTATTTAATATATTTGTGTTTAATGTTGTAGAAATTACATTGGATGTTCGCGATATATAATTTGAACTATCATTCATAACATCTCTCCCTTCAACTCTTAATATACCATTAGATGTATCAATATCTCCATACAGATCTATTTTATATTTTGGAGAATTTAAATTATTTTTATGCAATACCATAACATCTTTAATAGAATTATCCTCAATTTTATCAGTAACGCTAAAAAGTTTGTAATTATCAAAATTATCAATAGATTTTGATTTTATTTCGACACCATTTATTCCAGTGCTATTAAACACTATATTACTTGAATTGACAAAGTATTTATTATATAATCCTTGGTTCAAAATTTCAATCAAATCATTCCCATCGCCATCATATATTTTTCCATTCACAATAATATCATCTGCTGCGTTTATTACACCTTTTATAAAAATATCTCCATTATCAGTTATTTTTAAATTTGTAGAATTAATATTTTTTATATTATCTTTATATTTTAATTCAAATATACCATCATATGCTAAAATTTCATAACCATTGATATTTTCATTGTTATAATCTATTTTATTTAACAATGTTATATGTGGTTTTATATTTTTTACATTATAATTTTTGATTTGAATTAGAATGTTTCTTGTCTCGCTTTCGTCAAAAAAATTATAATATTCTTCCAATGCTATATTGTTCGTGAATGAATTACCATAAATATCAAAATTATTTACTACGTTTTTTACCGTATCACCTTGTGAATTATATTCTACTTTTAATAGTTTCATATTTCTGTTTATATTATTGACGGTTGAAGAAATGGAATAATTTGATGTTGATATATTTATAGTATTTACATTTGGATTATTTGGATTTACTATTGGTATAGGAACCTCTAATATTTGTAATTCATTGTTGTAATTTGTACTTATAAAATTGTTTGGTAATACATTACTAGTTTCAAATCTTATTATATTATTGCGATTTATAGAAAAGGTATCTGTTATCTCTATATTAGAATTATATCTTATTATATTATGCGTATTAGTTTTTAAGAATATATTACTATTCGCGAAACTGTTTTGAAGTTTGATTGTATTAGTGTTTAATTTTGCAATACTATATATACTATCATTATTCTCAAAAACTAATGGATCAGTATCCTCATATTTATATATATCAGTATGTATAATATTGTTGATAGTTATAATATTACTATTGTTATCAATAACATTAACTACATTTAATCCTGGAGAAATCGTAATATTGCATGTTATATTATCTGCAATTAAATATTTATTCAAATATGTAAAATTAAAATTATAGGATAAATTATAATTTTCTGTTTCCGCTTGTTCGTTTAGTTTTGTAAGAGCTAAAGTTTTATCAATATTATAGTTTATGGAATGAGACTTTACCGATATATTTTCGGCTGATATTGTATTAATATCATATGATAATGAAGGTAATATATGAATATTGCAATTATCTCCAGAATCATATAACTGGGTTATAATTATTTGATCAACTACAGTTGTTGGAATATATTTAGTAAGATTATCATTATCGCTATAATTAATATAATTAATAGATATATTGCTGGAATAATAAGTAATTGGTATATTTACATAATTTGTATCGTAAATTAATTCTTTAGTACTTTTAATTCTTGTTTTAAATATAAAGTCAGGGTCATTCCTATCCTCTTCAGTTATACTATTTAAAAAGTCATCAACCAAGTTTGTAACATTGATATTAAAGTTATAATCTGAAATATATTTTTGGTTTATATTTGTCCAAGTCGTTTCTGGTTCTGTTATTTGTACATCTATGAGTTTTACGGAAACTATACTATCTGATAAATATTGGCTTGTATATCTATTATAAACAGATACAGCCGAATTATCATATTCGCTTTTTATAACAAACGATTCAACGGGACTTTCATCATTAAATCCAAACCTGGCTCCCTTTCTATCATTACCTTGGTTGTCAAAAGCATCAATTGTAAAAACATTTTTTTCAGATAGTGATTCATTATATATACTTTCGCGAGAAGTATTTATTGAAAACTTATAATTATTTGCATGATTACCTCCATATATCGTATGTATGGTATTTGTATCACCCCCAGTATTTACCAAATTGATTGAAGCCGGTTTTTCATTATTTGTAATTTGCAATCCATATTTATCATTACAATCTATATGAAATCCAATATTACTATTATTTATATTATTTCCTAATCCAAAATGTGCTTGTGTATTTATTAGATTACCAAAGGTATCATTATTACTTTTAAATTCAATAAAGCTATTATATGCTTTTGTATTCGTATTATAAAAACTCATATTAAATTTAGACGCATTATTATCATTTTTCATAATTTTGAGTTGAACCATATTACTCGTATTCGTAATCTTGTCTATATTATCATCAAACGCACCATTATTAACATTATATATACCAATTTCTATAGAAGATGATGTTTTTGCTTCATCGGCTATTTCATATGTAATAAACTTTGCTACAGAAAAATCATTATCGACTTGTTTGATAATTAATGGAATTGACATATTATCGCTTGTTTTTGGGTGAATAACAAGACTGGAATCCGGCGTCAATAAACTAAAGTTTAAAGCTATTATATTATTTTCAATATCTTCACTTGATACATTAACTGGTTGCGTTGTTGTATATGTTGTCGCATTGTTAATAACACTTACTAAATTGGATATAGTATTTAATTTAAAATTAAAATTATCTCCATTTTTATCTATAATTTTAATATTTCCATGTACTTCTAAATCGCCATATATAGACATAGCAGATTTATTTTCATAATTAACATCAATATTAGGATTATTTACATCTATATGATAATTAGAATCAACCGTGTTATAATAAAATGACATACCATAAGTTGTTGGTTTAAATGTTTTATCAGTATAACCGATTTGCAAAGGTCCTATAACTGGAATATCATTATTTCTAATATTATTATACATATGATTTTTGTATATAAACCATTTTTCATCATTTCTCTCATTCCCTGCACCTCTTTCAAATTCGCAAATATCTATACCACTATAATCAGCATTATTATTAGCACCCCCACCTCTAACCCCCCTATATATACGAATTACTGAATAATTATTATCTTCTGTTGTTAAGTTTCTTACTTGTAATGGGGCTACAATTTTTTCATTTGTCCAACCAATACCTATTTTTTTCTGTGTATAAAATGTATCAGTATTATTGTTTGCATTTTTCAATGTTTCTATAATATTGTCATTTTGATAATATAAATCGGCATTTAAACCTTCATTAACATTAAAACCTTTCATTTTAGTAGAAATAGATGTGATATTATTATAATTTACACAAAACTTGTTTGTTGATATATCATTCAAATTGAAATAATTTTTTTGTTTTTCATACATAAAGCTTGTCGTGCGAACATTATCATTATTAATATTTAAGTAATAATGTAATGCGGTAACATCACCATTAACATCAAGAGCATAACCTTCGGCTGGTGTTAATTTGTTTATAGAGACCTTATTTTCATTAATAGATAATGTTGGTGGTGTATTTTTTAAATTAGGAAAGTTTAAATTATCTGTAAGTTGTGATATATCTGAAGATGGGTAAAAATATATATTATTTTTTTTACCTTGAACCCTATTAGTGTTTATTATGAGACTATTATCAGTAAAGTCAAGACGATGTAATCTACCTATATTAGTTTTATAATCTATTGAGTCAACTGTGCTTTTCATATATATATCAAATGTATCATCAAATAATACATCGTCTTTTATAATATTAAGCATTCCATCAAATCCGTCTGAAGCTTGAAATCCTATCCCAAGTTTTTTTGGAAAACTAATATTACTATTAATTAATTGCATACCATAATCACTTGAACTACCTGTTCCACCATTTATATTCGTTAATGAAACTGGTTGTCCATATACGAATATATTTTCAACATTAAGGTTTTTTACAGTGACATTATTAGGTCCATCGAAAATAACATCATCTTTGAATGAAACATTTCCTCTAAATATAGATTCCTCAGTAACAGTTATTCTTTTAGATGTTAAATTTTTTACAATAGCATCTTGAGAAACATTAATATTACTTGTATTTAATACTCTCGCGATATTAACATTATTATTAAAATTGTAAGTTTCTCCTTGAAAATCACCACCTCCTATTTGACTTGCATTTAATACACCAAAACCATCTTTGCGGATATATATATCATCTATATTTTTATATGTATTCGTTATAAAGTCTTTAGATACTATTTTGTCAAACTTTGAAACACCTATTACTTCCAAACGTGGCTTTCCTGATTCTGGTATAACATCTACAATATTACCTTGTTTAAGTGTGTATTTATTAAAACTTATTTCATTATTTTTATTTGTACCTATACCAACATTACGATTTTCATCAATTGTCATTGCTGGTAAATTATCAAGAGATGTATTATAAACAGGCAAACTTACATCCCCATATAAGTTATTAATAACATTGGAGGATTGACTAACATGAAACTCCAAAGGCATACCAACTGAAGTAGATATTATTGCTGGAGATTTAGAATTTCCACCAATAATACCAATATTAAACATAGTTGCGTCATCGCCTGTATTTACTTCATTTCGTAGTGCTATTTGCATACTATCAAACTTGTTATTTGCATATGATACAATATTCAACGGATGTGTATTTTTATATGTATTATCCATCCCACCCAATGTAACATATTTAGTAGTAAATACATTTTCAACATTTTCATAAATAGTTCCTGATATGTCAGGTATATCATTTGTAATAAATCCTGATTTAAATGGTTGTGAATTTGTTAATGTTGATGCTATAGTAATGATATTACTAACCATACTTGCAGATACAGGATCTGACGATGAAATACTAATATTATCCAAATGCAAAGACTTCGCAATAATAGCACCATTACAAACAATATTATTTCCAACAAATAATGATGTATTATTATTCAAATTATTAGTTGTATGTCTAGAGGCATCAATAGATATGCCTCTTTTATTTACAATAAAATTGTACAATGTTCGTGAAGGGTCTTCTACATCATAGGTTTTTTCACCAACAAAAAGATATTCGTCCTCAGTCATATCTAATTTTGAAAGATTAATAGCATTGTTAGTATTTGTATCCTTTTGTAATCCTATAGCAACCGAATCAATTTGAACAGTAGGTTCGATAATTTGTGTATCGCCGGAACTCATAAATAAAGGGTATTCTATTTAAAAGAAATATACTATTAATATTTATATATAATTCTTTATGTATAAAGATAAAAAATGATAGAATATTTAATAGTATTTTTCTATACATAATATGAAACGCATTGAAAATATTCACAATAAAACAAAAGATGTATATATTGAAAATCAACCTTATAATGATAAAAATATATTGCTTTCTAATGATAATTTAACAAAACTATTTGACGAAAATGGATTATCAGGTATTAAATTCAAAAATATTAATTTATATCGTGTTGCTTTTGTTCACAAATCATATTGTACAATGAAAAACACAGACTTTAATAAAAGTAATGTAAATTGTCCAACCAATTGTTTGCCTTTACAAGATATGTCCTATGAACGATTAGAGTATTTGGGAGATTCTTTATTAGGAATGATTGTTGCAAATTATCTATATTGTAGATTTCCTGATCAAAATGAAGGTTTTTTATCAAAAATAAGAACAAAGATAGTTAATGGAAAAATGCTTGGATATTTATCTGATAAAATAGGACTTCCGCTGTTTGCCATAATTTCAAAACAAGTAGAAGAATCAGGAGGTCGTAAAAATTATAAAATTATGGAAGATATTTTTGAAGCATTTATAGGAGCATTATTTTTAGACTTCCAAACAGAAACAGATATAGTATCATTGCCAACAGATATTAAACTATCTCCAACAACAGGGGCGGGATATTTTATAGTTGAAAGTTGGTTGATTTATATTATAGAAAATTATATAGACTTTTGCGAATTGATTAGGATTAAAAATAATTATAAAGATATGCTTGTATCACATATGAATAATTATCTACAAGATTTTCCTCAATTTAAAGAGATAAATGTTACGTCTAAAGATAATGCACGCATATTTACATATTGTGTTAAAGATAGAAATGGAACAATTATTTCAACATCTACAGGTGGAAATAAAAAAGAAGCAGAGAACAATGCAGCAAAAGAAGCATTGTTATATTATAGTGTAGATATACAAGAATATAATTCTAATATATAAACAAACAAAGAATAAATTATATATTTATATAAGTTAAAAATGCCAGATATAAAAATAACACACTTGGTATTGTCTGGTGGTGGGATGAGAGGAGTTATGTTTATTGGAGCATTAAGACTTTTGTATTTAGAAAATTTACATAAAAATATAACACATATATCAGCAAATTCAATAGGTTCTTTTATAGGATTAATGATCGCTTTTAAATTAACAATTGAAGAAATGGAAAAAATAATATATGATATGAAAGACGATAATACTTTATGTTTTATTCCAATAAAAAACTATATTCGCTTTATAACCGAATATGGATTTTTTTCAATAGAACTTTTTATGAATCATTTAATAAAATTAATTAATATTAAATATCCAGATATGGGAGATGATATAACTTTCATGGAACTATCTAAACGATTTGGTATAAACTTATATATATCTACGACAAATATAAATAGATGCGAAAATCGTATTTTTTCAATTGACAATACACCTGATAATTCTGTTTTTAGAGCGTGTGAGGCTTCTATGTCTGTTCCATTATTATTTAAACCTATTAAAATAGATGATGAATATTATTACGACGGAGCACTAACAAATAACTTTCCAATTAAAATATTTTCAGGTGTTCCTAAAGAAAATATATTGGGTATGATTTTATATTCAGAGAAGAAACAAAAAGAAGATTATCTTATGCAAAATAAGAAAATAAATATTTTTTTTATTTTAAAACAATTATTTAATATTTTTGATATTTTAAGAACACAGCAAGTTTTATTAAAACAGATAAATACTTCAGAAATAGATAATTATTATATGCCAAGTATTATAACAAATCAAAAAACATTAAACTTTAAACTTGATAAAATGGGTGTTAAAATGATATTAACATCTTACCAGATTGAAAATATGATATACGCTGGTTTCGATAGTATGTCAAAATTTATAGATAAAAGAAGAAGTCAAGTAAAAGAAGAATATGATAAAAGATTAGAATATGCAGATATTAAATAATGTAAATATATTATAGTAGTTATAACTATAATTTAATGAATAATAATGTAGAACCATATGTATTTATTTTAGATTTAGATGGTACAATAATTGGAGATTGCAGATATCAATGTGATATATATAATATACAAGAAATTATTAGAAATAATAGTTCTCAAAAACTATTAAAAAATAAAACATTATGTGAAAAAAATTTATGCGAGAGTTACAATAATGAATCACTTTTAATAAGACCATTTTTTAATAAGTTTATGTTAGAAATTAAAAAACAATATCCTAATAGTTTTATATATATATACACAGCATCTGAAAAGTCGTGGGCACATAAAGAAATTAGTATTATAGAAAAACAAAATAATATTAAGTTTAATAGACCAATATTCACAAGAAATAATTGTATAATAGATCAATATGGTGTATATAAGAAGTCTGTAGTTAAAATATTACCATTAATTTTAAAGTCTATGAAAATGCCAAAAACTTATGATATTTCTAAAAAACTTCTTATAATAGATAATAATGATACATTCATAGATTATACTGAAAACTTATTAATATGTTCAACATATAATTATATTAAATTTAATGATCTATGGGATAATATTCCAGAAGAATATCTTGAAAATGAATTATTGAAATCTTTTATTTCATCTTTAATATCGTCAAAAAAAATACATAATATTCGTAGTAAAAAAAGCGAAGTCCAAGATAAAGTACATAAATGGTTATATAAAAAATATAAAAAAATAAATAAATATAATTATAGGTTTAGAAATGATACATTTTGGAAGGATTTGATAACACACATTAAAAATAATAATATACAAGAATATAATAAACAGACTTTACACATAATGAAAAAAAGTATAAAGATATAGAACGTAATAGGAATATATTTATTATGATTTATGTAAGTTTTGATATTGGGGTAAAAAATTTAGCATTATGTGTATTAAAAAAAACTGATGTTATAACAATTATAGATTGGCGAATAATAGCATTAGCAGAGAGTAAAAAAGAAATTAAAGGAATTGACGATATATCTGAACGTATATATATTGAAATGGATAACATTATAGGTGATTTAAAATTAAGAGGCATAGATAAGATAGATTATGTTTTAATAGAAAATCAACCATCTAATTTAAATGGAATTATGAAAACAATTCAACATATAATTTATTGTTATTTTAGTTTAATAAAGTATTGGGATAAAGACGTTAAAAATGTAATACTAGTAAATGCTTCATTAAAGACTAAAACACATGATTACAAACCAGAAATACAAACAACTGTAGAAAGTCCTAAAAATGCGAAAGGGTTTCGGAAGGATAAATATAAAATTAATAAAAAACTAAGTATTGATATATGTAGTAATTATATTAAAGACAATGAAGTATTGGCAAGTTTATTTGCAGAAAATAAAAAGAAAGACGATTTGAGCGATGCTTGTCTTCAGGCAGTTGCATATATTAGAACAAATATAAAAGACGAATCATTAGATAAGTATAATGTATTATATAATTAAATCATTTTTTTCAACATATATTTATGCGTTTTTATTTATGTATTAAAATTATTATAATATATAAACAATTGATAGCCAATTAAATATATAATATGTCCAATATATCAAATCTCAATAATAAAAGTGATGATTTAATCGAGTTAAATAAAAAGAGTTTTGATACTAATTCTTTTAATTTTGATATACCAAATAAGCAAAATAGAGTACAGCAAAATAACTTTATAGACGATGATGTTTTATTTAATAAAAGCAAAATAAGTTCGGATGTTATGTCAATGTCTTCTAGATCATCTTCGCGTGCAAGTTCCGTATCCGGAAAAGGAGATAGAGAAAAATATATGAAAAATATGAAAAATAAATCAAGACACGACTATAATAAAAAGTCTAAAGATGATGATACTGATAGTAGCCAATCGAGTAGCAAAAGTAGCAAAAGTAGCAAAAGTAGTATTGCGAGTAAAGGAAATGAAAGTAACGCCGGTAGTTTTTATAGTAATGAAAGTGAAGAACAAGATGAAAGCGTTAAATCATATAATGACAGCGAAGGAAGTAAAATAATAAAGAAAAAAAATTTAAGCCCTAAAGAAATAATAAAAAATGAAATAAATGAAAAAAAAGAGATAATATATCAATTGGACAGATTAGAATCAAAAGGGTTCAAGGTTCCTTTCAAGTTTAATATGAACTCTGACTTTGGAGAAATGAAGTCTGAATATAATCGTATAATTCGTGAGAAAGAGTTAGATGGTAGCGTTAGATTTCAACAAAAAATGCTTATGGCGTTTATCTCTGGAACTGAATATATGAATAGTCGTTATGACCCTTTTACTATTAAATTAGATGGATGGTCTGAACAAGTTAATGAAAATATAAACGATTATGATGATATTTTTGAAGAATTGCATTGTAAGTATAAATCTACAGGTAAAAAAATGGCTCCCGAGCTCCGGTTGTTTATTTCCTTGTCGGGAAGTGCTTTTATGTTTCATTTGACAAGTCGCATGTTTAAAGAACAACCTATGCCCGATGTTGAAAATGTGCTTAAATCAGACCCTGAATTAATGAAACAATTTCAAAATGCTGCGGCAAAACAATATATGATGGGTAATAACAAAATAGAACCACCTATGAAACAAAATAATAGTGGCTCCGATAGTATGGGATTATTTAATATGGTAAGTAATATATTTGGAACATTAAATGGTGGTTCTATGTCTCCGGATATTATGCCAAGACAGATGCCGAGTTCTAATAATATGAATGCTACGTATGGTATGAATAATAATGCTATAAATAGACCGGATCAAGATGTTGATAATATCATAAGAAACATGCATAGTAAGATTTCTGTCGAAGATAATGATGACAATATAGAAACATTATCTGTTAGTGACGAAGAAATAACATCAATTTTAGAAGATACGGCTGATATTAAGATATTAAGACAATCCTCAGGAGGACGTCCTCGTAAAAATACACGAACATTAAATCTTTAAATTAATTATTATAAAAAAAAGGCGATATTTAAATATTTATCGTTTAGACTTTGAGCGTACATTACTTATTTTTTGAGCTGATTTATTAACAAATGAGCCAATATCATTTACGGACTTTGAAATAAGTCCAGGAGTTTTGCGGATAGTTTGCATAGGATTTCTCACGGTATTTTCAACCTCTTCCTCAAATAACTCTAGTTTACCTAATAATGTGGATAAGGTACTTATTAAAATTGGGACAATAATAATGGTAAATAACAATGTAAGGAATAGGAATAAAGATACCATTGTTCCAACAGCTATTACATCACGGCTCATATCTTCCGAGCATTTGCATTTTTCGTTTGTCAAAAATCTAACATAATCAAAAGCATAATATATATATACAACGAATATTAGGAAAAATACGAATGTACCCATTGCTAATAGTTGTACTACAGCGGGACCCATATTTTTAGCAATACTAGAAACCGAAACAAATGAAGTCACTAAGAAATACGATAGAGCGACTAATGTAAAGTTCTTAATAAAATCTTTATTCGGGTGTTCGGCACATTCACAACCGATATTTTCAAGTTTATATAAATACGCGTAAATTATAATTAATAATATCGCAAATATCATTTGAATAATCACACTACTGTAAAATGACAAGTTGTTTTCCGCACCTTTCATATTTACTTATTCTTACTCTATACTATTATATAGAAATTATTTATATTTATAATTCTACAATATTATAGATTATAAATTTTGTTGTTGTATTATAATTTTTTATATCAAGACTTTTTATTTTATTAACAACATCTATAGACTTTTCAATTTTTAAAAACTTATATATTTGTTCCATAAATATGTCTATAATATATTTATGAACCGTTCCTTCGTTTATAATTATATACATATAATCGTATATTCTGTTTATTAATTCCGGTATTTCATTTTTTTTAACGATAGTCCAAGCTTTATTTATATTATGCGTACATTTCTTCCATTTTATATAATTACAATACAATTCATATTCGTCATTTAATAATAGCAAATTATTATCATATATATATTGAGGAGGTTTCCATTGTTCGTTCTCATTATAATCTTTCCATAATTTTTCTATCATTTCATCATAAAAGTCTTTTTCAAAGAAAGATAATATATCAATATATATAATGTCATCATTTATCTTAATATACCCCCATATTAATGTAAAAAACTCTTCATTATTATTTTCAATAACTATATTTTTTATTTTTTCATAAATAATATCTTTATTTTTTACAGTTAATTTATTAAGATGACCGATTAGATTTCTTTTTACTATAGAATTGTTTGTAAAGTTAGGTATAATTATATGAAATCTTTTTTTATTATTATTATCTCCGTCTTTTTCTTTTTTTGTATATACCTTTTTCGCCAATATCATTTTTGGATCATAAAAAGAACTAAAGCAAGTATATTTTTCTTTTAACTGCGATACTTTTAAAAGAATGTCCTGTGGAATACAAGATATTTTATTATATTTATCTTGAAATTCTAAAAAATTAATTTTAACAATTTGTTCTGTCATTTATATTATACTTTATATGAATAATCTTATATGAATAATCTTATAGATATATATAATACATAAAGCAGAAAATATATATATATAATATATTGATGAATATTATAAGCGATATATCAGCTTGTAAAGACTTTATACATAGTATTGAAACTATTTATAGCACACATTCTATTTATCGAACAATAATAATTTGCAATGAAAATATTGATTTATATGTTGATTTTTTTAAAAAAAAAGACTACGATGTTCTTATAATTGATAAATATGAATATATTAATTATGATTTAATTGATAAACGTATTTTCATTATTAAAGAAAATAGTTTTATTAGTTTTATAAAAGATGTAAATAATAATGATAATTATAATGATATTATATTTTATAATTTACTTGCATTTACGAAAAATAGCAATAAGGAAAGTTTATTATTAGAATATAGGAAAATTGTTAAACACAATGGTGATTTTATTATCTGATAATATTTTAGAGTATATAATGAAAAAAGACGGGTATATGAGTGAAATATTAGCAATAATGACTATATTTATTATTATTGCAATTATTGCATTAGGGGGATTTAATTATAAAAAAATAGCAGAAAAATTCAATAGTGATAAAAAATATACTTTAGAATATTATTACATGGATGGGTGCGGACATTGCGTTGATTTTAATAAATCAAAAATATGGGAAAAATTAGAAGCGGAAAACTGGGAAAATGTAACATTAAAAAAATATAATCGTCTTGAAAAAATGGATAGAATAGAAAGGTTTAATATAACAGGATTTCCATCTATAATACTTGTAAAAAATGAAGAACTTGTAGAAAATTATAATGGTCATCGAACATTTAATGCTATATCGGCATTCATTAAAAGTAAAGGTATATAAGATGATAATAAAATATGATTATAGTATTACTATAATAAAATGGGCGGTGGATTGATGCAATTGGTTATAACCGGTCATGCGATGGACCAATTTATATTAACAAACGCAAGCATTAATTACTATAAATATGTTTATAAAAAACATACAAACTTTTCTATGGAAAATCACGAAATAACACCTATAAATAATGGTAATAATGGATTATTACGAAGTGCGACAATGACATATGAAATAAAAAGACACGGTGATTTATTAAGTAATATTTTTTTAAGTTTTAAAGTCCCTGATATATATTCTACCAATGACTTTAAGTTTAGATGGGTTAATAATCTAGGATTTAATTATATTCATAGGGTATATTTTATAATAGCGGGTCAAACGATAGAAACAATATACGGAGAATGGATGAATATATGGAATGAATTGACAAATAAGGACGGGACAACTTATAATAAATTAATTGGAAATATTCCCGAATATACAGATCCTGTTACTACAAATCCAAAAGTAACAATTATTAATAATAAAATTATTACTGTTAATTATCCCGCGACTTCAATTTTAACGGATACTATACCAAGTATAAAAGAAAGAGAAATACAGGTTCCATTACATTTTTGGTTTACAAGAAATCCATCGCTTGCGTTACCATTGTTAAAACTAGCAAATAATGAAATAAAACTCGTTGTTGAAACGAATTTAAATGCGATTGAAGGTTTATACACTATATGGTCTGAAAAATTAAATACACATGTTAGCAGTTATTTATATAATAAAATAAATCCCAATAATAAAATAAATATATATAAGTTTATAAAATATGATGGAGTATTGAACACATTTGACGTAAATAATAAATTACATTTAACATATGTTTTTTTGGATAATATAGAACGAAGTAGAATGTTGATGGATACAAATACTATAAATTATGTTATAGATACAGTTAAGAAAGCAATTGGTGATGGTAGTGATGGTAAATATAACATAACAAACGCAAACAATCATATTAAGGAATATATATGGACTATAAGGCGCAGTGATATTATTAATAATTTTAATAATTATATTAACTATACAGCACAACACACATACAATGAAAGTATGGGTATTCTCAAAAAAGCAACAATATCGTGGATTAATCAAACAGAAAGAGTAGAATATGATGCTAATTTTTATAATCAAATACAGCCATATTATTATCATACTAATATTCCGAGAACAGGTATTTATTGTTATTCATTCGCTTTATTTCCAGAAAAAATTAATACTTCAGGATCTTATAATAATTCAAAAATAACAACATCGCTTCAATTAGAATTAAATGATTACACTAATAATCAATCATATACAAATATGATCAATAGTATAAATAGTTTAACAAACTCTGTCGAAAAAATAACATACGATGTTAGCATATTTATAAAAGAAATTAATATATTAAGTGTTATTAATGGACAGGCGCGTTTAAAATATGCGTAATTTTATAATCTTCTTTTTCTAATAAGTATAATGGATTTATTTACGTTAATTATAATTTTATTAGCGGGATATATTATAAAATATTTAATTGATACAATTAATTCATTAAATCGCGAGATAAAAGAAATAAAAGAAAAATGTATAAAGTCAAGCGATAATGTAAAATTTAAAACAAAAACAGAAGAACCTAATATAAAAATTAATAGAGATTTGATAAATAGTATTAGTTATTTCAAAGACTTTTTTGATAATAAAGATATATAAATGATAAAGCCGTTACTATATTTAAAAGTTAAATATAATATGCCCAGAAAAGCAAAAGTTATTGATGATAAAACAATAAATGTAAAGAAAAAGAACTTATTAAATACTATGGTAAAAGACATATCGATTGTTGATAATGAAGATATAATACTGCAATTACCAATATCAGAATATCAAATATCTAAAATGAATGAAAGTGTTGATACGGAAATATTAGAAAATCCAGAACCATATGAACCCAATTGTTTTTATTTAAATGAATCAAATATTTACAATAACATTCAAGATAATATTATAAATGAAGAAAGTTTATCTTCAGATAATGGAACTTCTCTATCTAACAAAGAATATAATGAAAATATTATAAATACTCATAATAATTGCTATTGGTGTTGTCATCCAATAAATAATAGAACATTTGGAATGCCATATAAATATAATGTTAAAACGGATACATATATATTATTTGGGAACTTTTGCTCATTAGAATGTGCTAATGCTTATAATTTTGCATCTCATTGCGGTAGTTATAAGGTTTGGGAAATTAATAGTTTAATACAAATGTTAAGTAAGCATTTTGGCGTTTCACATCCTGTTCGTCCAGCTCCTTCAAGATTTTTATTAAAAATATTTAATGGACCTATGACAATAGAAGAGTTTAGAAGTGGTCATTTAACAAATGATAAAACGCATTTGTTAAATTTACCACCAATGATATTAACAAATTATAATTATGAAATTGTAAATACATCGTATTTAAAAAATATAACAGATAATATGCATATTAAAAACGATATTGGTAAGGAAAAAATAGAATTGGGTAAAAATATAAATCCGTTTTTTAATAAAAAATGATATAAGAATATACATTTATATATATAAGAAAATATGACAGACATTTATTTTTCAAAATATAGAATTTCAACAATTACTTGCAATGCTAATATAGGATGTTCGATTAATATCAATTTAGGAATATTATTTGACAATATCATTGTATCTGAGACACCAGATGTAGATAATTCGTTGGTTTGGGCGCAGTTTATGAAAGATGGAACAGATGTATCTAAGGGTGTATATCCAAAAAAGAGAAGGAAAAGTAAAAAAGATAAAATGAAAAAAAACAGATTTGATAATCAGGTAACGGTTATCTATAGATTTAGAGATAAATATATACCTAATGTAAAAATATTCAAAAATGGTAATATTCAACTTACAGGAATTAAAAGTGTTGAAGATACTGAAATAATTGTTAATACAATTATTGATAATATCAAAGAGATATATAATAATATTGACAAAAATATTATTATTAATGTTCTTGAAGATTATGTATTGGATTTAAAATATCAAAACTTTAAAATTAGAATGATTAATACAGACTTTAAGGTCTATACAGACCCTGAACTAACGAAAGGATTTGAAGTAAAAAGAAGAGAAATACATAAATTATTCATTGGAGATGAATATAATAATAAATGTTCATTTCAGCCCGGTATTTATCAAGGCGTCAAATTAGAATATTTCTGGAATGAATGTAATATTAAAAAAAACGGGATATGTTCGTGTCCTATAAACTGTTATGGTAAAGGAACCGGTAAAAGCATTAGTGATTGTAAAAAAGTGACAGGTGCTTTATTTGAAAGCGGAAGTGTCTTAATAACAGGAGGTGTCACATTCGAACAAGTTGATGAAACTTACAAATATATATGCGACTTTTTAAGAAAACATAAGGATGTTATTAAAAAACCTCATCCAAGTGCTTTGTTATTAGTATGACAGAATATATTATAATTATCTTCAGTATTTGAAACGCTATCTTCGTCCGTATATTTTTTAAACATACTCGTTACAACAGTATTATTTCCTGGTCTATTAAATGATGGTATATGATGACTTGCATAAAATTGCGAACTAAAATCAACAGCATCTGGAAAAACAGAAGGTTGTTTATAATTATTACCCCACGGTTTTTTATCAAATAGTACTTCTCCTGTATATAGTCCTGCGTTTTTCGGAGGTACTGGAACACCAACATTTGGAGCATAGTTTAACTCTGCGTATTCTAATTCTTTTTTCATTATTCTATATAGAATGAGGATATTAATATGTCATAATATTAGATTTATTTTTTCTCTATATATAAAAATGAAACTATATTATTAGAATGTATTCGTTATGAACCGTGTAAAATTTATGATAAATAATTATAAAAATTATTTGAATTATAATTGTGTTCATTATCAATACAGTAGTGATTTTTGTTATTACAGAATTATAAAGATTATGTTAAATAAATTATCTAATTCAATAAAACCAATTAATATAGATTTAAAAATTACTATTAATTATAAATGTATTAATAAAATATTAAACGTTTGTTCGTATTATGATTATGTATCTAAAATATACGAAGATTATATTCATAAACATATTCGTATAATTGAATTAAATATCATATTACTTGAACTTTATTTAAAAGAGATTGAGCATACAATTAAAGATTTAAAAATAATTAAGTATGATGACGAATTACAAATCAAATTAAATAGAGATACTATTGACTTTTTTAATATAATATTTTCATCTAATACAATTAATGTTTGCAGTAATATTAAATATACCAATATTTATAATATTATGCATCTAGGAAATGTAAAATTTATATATGACGATTCTTTTGAAATTATTATAAGCAGTACCTATAATAATCCTACAATATTTGATCATTTATTATTCTTACATAAAATTATTTGTAAAGATGATAAAAATGAATATACATACAACGGATATATATTTCTAGCATATAGTACTGTTAGTACTGTAGAATATTATGATAAAAATCATAAACAAAAATTAGCATATATTATGGAAAAACCTATGATTAATTGGAATACATGCGATTATTGGACAGATTTAAAAAATGTAAATGCAAATAAACATATTTGTTATCATTGAGTATATCATTTAAAAATTTGATATTTGTTTTTTTGTTAGAAAAAATTAGAAATGACGCATGATAAAAATAATAAAGGTATAAATTCGTCAATTATGGGTAAAAAATATGAATTGCAAATTTATAAAATTGTTAAAATGTGTAAAACACCTGATTGGATGCAATGTAGTTTAAAATACGACGATGTTAATAAAAAATGGGTCGGCAGTACAAAAAATAAAATACCTGATAAATCTAAAGAGACTTTTGAAAATATAATATCTAATAATTTATTATTTAATGGAAATATACCAGTATTTATGAATAAAAAAATAACTTATGAAGAATGGATTAAAATAAAGAATGAAACCGATATTTATAATGATATATATATTGATTGTCCCAGCGATACTATTAAAAAACTATATAGTGAAAAAAACTGTAAATATATTCAAATATCTGAAAAAGGATTGTATCATTTAGGTTATGATATATGCGATTTCAAAGTTCCTGAATTTGAATACGAACAAAGATTAAGAATAAGAACAAAAATACATACTAAAAAAAATAGTAATGGGTATTGTGTATTATCTGTTATTGTTGCATGTCAGCCAAAAAATATTAAAATATTAAAAAAAAGTAATTATAGTTTAGATGATAAGGTTAAACTCCCAGACATTTTAGAATATTGTTATATTAATTAGATATAATAATAATTTCAGAAGACTTCTTTGTAGCATTCATACTATAAGACCATTTAACATCTATAATAATATAGTCTTTGTATAGACATCTTATGTATTCGCAATTATTATATGCTAATACCCAATTTTTATTTTTATTTAATATATCAAATAGTAAATCATGATTAAATCCATCGTGCATATCTCCATTATTACCATATAATTTTGAGTTTTTTTCTAAAAAGTATGGTGGGTCTAAAAACATTATAGACTTTTCATATTTTTTATCATTTATAAATTCTACAAAGTCTTCATTGTATATATCAATATTCGTAAAGTCCATAGATTCAATTCTATTTATCGATGATTCCGTAAATCTTTTATTACTTGCTTCGCTTGAAAATCCTCCTGATAATGTAGACCCATTAAAAGAACATCTATTTATAATAAAATATTGAATAGATTGTTGTAGTGTGTTATCATTTAAACTCATAATGGTATTCCTATAATCAATAAATTGTTCTTTAGAAACAGACTGAACTTTTCTAAGTTCTTCACATAATATTTTTTTATTATTTTTAACCTGTTTCCAAAAACTATATAATGGTTTAAATTTATCATTAACAATTAATCTAATATTATACTTGTTTTGTAAATAAAACTCAAATGATCCTCCTCCAAAAAATGGAGAGGTTATAATATCGATATTATTAATGTTAAAATATTTTAATATAACTTCATCAAATAACTTACAAGCTCTTGTTTTACCACCCGGATATCTTAGCAAAACCTTGAGAATAGATTTGAGTACATAATTATATATTTCTATAACTTTTAAACTTTTCTATATATTCTTATAATAAAAAGATTATGTACTCATTTTATTTAAGAGCATTATTATGAATATTTTGCAAAACCTTGAGAATAGATTTGAGTACATAATTATTTATTTCTATAACTTTTAAACTTTTCTATATATTCTTATAATAAAAAGATTATGTACTCATTTTATTTAAGAGCATTATTATGAATATTTTGCAAAACCTTGAGAATAGATTTGAGTATATAATTATATATTTCTATAACTTTTAAACTTTTCTATATATTCTTATAATAAAAAGATTATGTACTCATTTTATTTAAGAGCATTATTATGAATATTTTGCAAAACCTTGAGAATAGATTTGAGTACATAATTATATATTTCTATAACTTTTAAACTTTTCTATATATTCTTATAATAAAAAGATTATGTACTCATTTTATTTAACATCATTATTATGAATATTTTGCAAATCTTAAGAATACAATTTGAGTACATAATTATTTATTTCTATAACATTTAAACTTTTCTACATATTCTTATAATAAAAAGATTATGTACTCATTTTATTTAACATCATTATAATGATTATTTTGCAAATCTTAAGAATACAATTTGAGTACATAATTATATATTTCTATAACTTTTAAACTTTTCTATATATTCTTATAATAAAAAGATTATGTACTCATTTTATTTAAGAGCATTATTATGAATATTTTGCAAATCTTAAGAATACAATTTGAGTACATAATTATATATTTATATAACTTTTAAACTTTTCTATATATTCTTAGAAAAAATAAATTATGTACTCATTTTATTTAAGAGCATTATTATGAATATTTTGCAAATCTTAAGAATACAATTTGAGTACATAATTATTTATTTCTATAACATTTAAACTTTTCTACATATTCTTATAATAAAAAGATTATGTACTCATTTTATTTAACATCATTATAATGATTATTTTGCAAATCTTAAGAATATATTTTGAGTAGAGAAGCGTATAATTATTTATTTCTATAACTTTTAAACTTTTATATATATTTTATGAAAAAATAAATTATGTACTCATTTTATTTAACATCATTATTATGAATATTTTTGCAAAACCTTGAGAATACATTTTGAGTACATAATTATATATTTCTATAACTTTTAAACTTTTCTACATATTCTTGTAATAATTAAATTATGTACTCATTTTATTTAACATCATTATTATGAATATTTTTGCAAAACCTTGAGAATACATTTTGAGTACATAATTATTTATTTTTATAACTTTTAAACTTTTCTACATATTCTTGTAATAATTAAATTATGTACTCATTTTATTTAACATCATTATTATGAATATTTTTGCAAAACCTTGAGAAGACATTTGAGTACATAATAATATATTTTTATAACTTTTAAACTTTTCTACATATTCTTGTAATAATTAAATTATGTACTCATTTTATTTATTACCATTATTATGAATATTTTTGCAAAACCTTGAGAATACATTTTGAGTACATAATTATTTATTTCTATAACTTTTCTATATATTCTTGTAATAATTAAATTATGTACTCATTTTTTAAGATATAAGGAATTAAATATTTTTAATTAATATATTATGAGTAAAAAAGAACAACAACAGCCCCCTAATAAACGCGTAAAATACAGTGATACAGAAGACTTTGTAAAAGATGGTATGACAACAGAAGATATAAAAAATATTGTTCAGGATATTATGCTATATTTAGTAGAACATAAAGGAAAAAATACTCATCAAGATAATTTAAATAATTATAAGATAATTAATGGTAAGGTTGCTTTTTTCCTTGAAAGATATCCTTTATTATTTGAAATGGTTACAAGAGAAGAAGGTTTTGATTATTCTAATTTTGAATATTTTCTTAAAATGAGAGAAGATATTGTAAAAAAGAAAATTACATCAGAAAACGCTTCAAAAGAGGTTGGGCAAACATCATTTGATAAATATTGCAAAAATAAAATTTAAAAAATAAAAGAATGTAAATAAATAAAAATTGATATAAAGTAATACATATTACATATATTATTCTTAATAACAAATAAATTATGAATTCGCTTGTTTCTACTTCCAATTTCCCAAAAAATATTGATGAATTAATTTATGAAACATATGAAAATTATAATAATAATATTCAAGAAAACAAGACGCACGCACAATCATTAATTTACATTATTAAAAAATATCATTTGTGGCCTACTATTAAAGTTAAGAAGTTCAAAAATCGCGATGATATTGTTCTTCTTCATAGTAATTATAAAATGAATAAAGATAAAGACTTTAAAGAATTGTATGAACAATGTAGAAGTATCGTATTAGACTTTAATGATACTAACAACAATGTTGTAGTTACATATGCTAATTCAATACCAATTCGTGTTAATTACGATACTTATAACAATACACTTTATAAAAACGAGGATAAATGCTTTGAAGCATATGACGGTACAATTATTACAATTTACAATTATAAAGGAGAATGGCATTTTGGAACATCTAGTTGCCCTGATGCTAATAGTTCAAAGTTTTCACATCCTACTAAATCGCACGGTAATATGTTTGATGAAGTCCTATTAAAACTATATAAAAACTCTGGTGTTAAAAACATTGATTTCATAGAACATAGCGAAAGTGAAGTTTATGAGAATGTTAGGGAAAACTTTGTTTCTAATTTGGATGTTAGTATGGCATATGAGTTTATCATTTTACACTATGAAAATATTCATATTATTGATTATACATTAGAACTTGGAGAAAATTATATGGAACTGATACATATTAGTACAAAAAATAGAGAAACTCGCGAAGAATGGGATGATATTTCTTCATTAATTCCCAATTTGATACATCTTGGCGTACTATATCCTAAACAATTTGAAGTATTACAAGAAGCACACGATTATATTTCATTAAACCCTAGAAGTTATGGGCTAATTATCAAAAAGCAATTAGAAACATCAAAACAACTATATAAAATTTCAACAGATTATGTAAGACATCGTGAGGAAACAGACCCTTGTCATCCTAATAGTTGGATGAATATTCTCGCGGTATATATGAAAAATAAAAATGAATATACTATTAAAGATTATATTAATGACTATAATCCTGAACTATCATTGCCATTGGATAATAATAATAGAGAGATAGACCCGACTTATTTAATTCATACAATTATATCTAGTATTAAGGATATTATTTATAGTTATTATATTATAACTACATTGTACTATCCTAAATATACACGTTTTAAAATGAATAAAGAGATGGATAAGCAATTTCCGCCTATTATTCAGTACCATTTAGCACAATTGCGAAGTCTTCAAATAACAACTTACAAAGAAAGAATTATCAACTCTCGCAACGTATATCACTATTTGTGTCAATGTAATGATATTAAAAATATTAAAACTCTTATTCAATTCTTCGCATCTAATCCCGTAAATGAAATGAATACGCGAACATCAATGTGTTTTGCTATTATGAACAGTTTAATTTCGTAATTATTATAATTCTAATATTAGAAGCATGAGTTATTTTTCACAACAAGGATGGATTTATTTGCTATTAAACTTAATTTTAGTTACAATTATAGCTATTATTGCATTATATAATAATATTAACGAAGGTGCTAAAAATATTGTTGGTGTTGTATTTACATATATTGTTAGTATATGTATTATTATATTTTTTACGTATTATATGAGTTGTTTAACATTTGGTGAATGTCATATGTTAAGTTGGACAGTTGTAACTATTTTTACAATTATACCATTTGTAATTATAATAATTTTTTTATTTTTTACTTTCATACTTTGGCTATTTTTTTCTAACAGTACTACTACAAACAAAACTTCATATTCTAATTCAATGATAACTGATGAAACATCTTCTCCCGAAAAATCACCATCACAACAAACATTAGCAGAACAAAGATCCGCAGAAGATAAATTGTTCGCGGAAACTTTAGCAGCTCAAACGGCATCAGCAACACCACCACCTGCTGAAACACCACCTGCTGAAACACCACCTGCTGAAACACCACCTGCTGAAACACCACCTGCATAAACAAAATTATTTTTTTTATTAAAAATTGATATATAAGATAGATTATATTAATATATTATTATAGAATGTTTCATAATTATTCTTTTGACGCTAAAGATCCTTCCAATAATCATTCATTTGATATTCATAATATTGACCTCGCAATTGTTAATGGCATACGCCGTATCATTTTAACAGATATTCCTATTCCTGCCGCTATAGGTGAAAAGTTGGATAATGATGAACCAACTGTCGAAGTTATATTAAATACAGGCGCATTACATAATGAATTTATCATTCATCGCATAGGATTATTACCAATATGTTTAACAGAAGAAGAAATAGAATCATACGAAGATGATTCGCTTGTATTGGAATTAAACGTTAAAAATGAAACAAATACAACAATTAATGTTACAACAAAAGACTTGTTTGGATATATGAAAGGCGAACAACTGACAAAACAAAAGTTAGCATTACTATTTCCACAAAATAAGGTTTCTAATGATCATATTTTAATAACCCGATTAAGAACCGGTGAAAGTCTTCATTTTACTGCTAATATTGTTAAAAGAACAGCTCGTGATAATGCATCATTTAATCCAGTATCATTATCTAACTTTTCATATATACAAAACCCCGATGAAGCATCAAATTATGAAAATGTAAATGATAAAGAACGCTGTTATTATAAAGATAAGTATGGAGACCCTTATAAATTTAAATTTGATATCGAGCATATTAATGTTAATGTAGGACCTAAATATTTAATTCCAAAGTCGTTGGATATTATTGTTAATAAACTATCTAATATTCGCCATGAATTGGTTGATACAGAAAAGTCAGAAAAAATAAAGATTCAACAGTTTCAAGATATTATAAGTACTTATGAGTTTATAATTGAAAATGAAGATGATACTATTGGAAATATAATTCAATCTTATTTGCATAATAAATATGTTCGTGAAAAAAAATTATACAAAAAAACTATTAATTGTTCCTTCGCAGGATATATTTGCCCACACCCTTTAAAGTCCATAATGATTATTCGTATAACTCTCGTTGATGTAAAAGAAGAAAATGATTTTAAAATATTCTTTGGAGACATATGTAATGAAATTATAGAAGAGATTGTAAATATTAAAACAAACTGGAATAAGTTTGCTATTGAAAATAATGTTTCATAAAAATCTCAATATATTATATATTATTTTATTAAAGAGATATACATATACCAAATAATGTCAATAGAAATAAATAATATAATGTTTGACATTGAAGATGAAGAATTGGACGATATTGAATATCTTGAAATACTAACGTTAGATGAAATAATAAAAGACAATCCAGCGTTTATTTCATTATCACGTACAGAAATATACGAAAATTTAAACGATTTTTTTACTAATAATAAAAAAGCAGAAAATGTCACACAATTAATATACAATATATTACAAAATAAAAATGAAATTAATGGAAGTCCCGAAGATTATACCAATTATGCTTTTAAGGTTGATGCTGTAAAAGATAACAAATATATGGAAAGACAAGAACTATATGACGATGTTAATAATTTTGGAAAACTTATGAAACTCAATACTATTAGACACGATGAAGCAAAAAATCGCTATTTTTTTTCTATTAAATATAACGATAAGTCTAAAAATATTAGATTTAAACCACCTTCTAAAATAAACGCAGTATTAGAAAATGAAAATGATGAGTTCCCAGTATATTACCCTGTATTTCCAATGGATAATGTAAATATACCAATTATTGCGGCATATTATAAAATACCAACATCAACAATTAATGATTATATATATTCTAAAATAACATCACATTTGACAAATAGTATAAATATTAATTTAGTATATTCTGACAATTATAAAAATGTAAATGATTTAATTAAAGATGTAAAGCCTGATATTAAAAATATAGTTGAATATCTCAAAGATTGTTTTGCATTAGATTATAGTTATATTGATAATATTTTTAATAGATTTGGTTATCAATTTGACTTTATTACAAAAACAGACTTTGATTATTTATGCGACCATATGTTATCATTAACAAAAAATGAAAAGGAAAGAGTTAATATTAAAAAACAGTATAAAATAAAATTACCAGATCTTATTAATAAAAAATTAACATTTTTTGATAAATTAGAATCTGGTATGAAACTTATTAATCTAAATAACGATATTAAAACAATAGACTTTTTAGAAAAGGTAAAAGAACTAATTGAAAAAGATAAATTAAATAATATACAAACTAATGAATTACTCAAAATAGAAGGTATTGATATTTATGATATTATATATAATATTCATAAAGGAAAAACAGACCCTGCAGAAATAATTGAAAAAATTAGAGAATCAATAAAAAATATTAATAATAATGATGTATTAAAAACTATAGATGATATATTAAATACACATTCTAATTTTGCTGAAATAGTTAATGAAAAGACTATTATGACGAACCTTGAAAAATATTCTCGGGAACATATTTTTGATTATGATAAAGACGGAAAAGAATACATAATATCTTATCGCGAAACAAAAGAAATAAAAGAAGGAGCCGACCGCGAAAATTACGAAGGCGTGTTAGATATACAAAATATGAATGATATAATGGATATTGAGGATATTGATAATATAGCAAATGATATTGATGAAAAAATATATGGTAATAAAAAAGCTAATTTTGATAAATATTTAACAAATATTAACTATAAAAACGAATTAGGTTTCATAGAATGTTTAACTATTATTCTCAATATGATGGAAAAAATTGAAAAGTCTGCTGTTATAGATGTAGATTACGATTTATTATCAAGTGAATTATTTAAATATCATAGAAGTATTTCTACAAAATATGATAAATATAAAAAAGCTTTTGATGATAACGAAATAGATATAACAGGTTTTGACATAAATGTTCTAACACGTTTTAAACCATATGATATCAATGACGGAAAATCACTTATCGAAGGACTAAAACAACTGAATATATTTAATATAGATGAAGATGCTCTAAACGATATTAAAGACGTTATATTGTCTGTTAATAATGATTGGGTAAGTACTTTAAATAGTATGTTAGTAACTGCTATAACATTTTGGATAATTGATATACAAGAAAAAATATTAAATGATACTATATTAATTAATGAAAATTATCTTAATAACGCATTTTTATATAAATGGTATGCGTATGGTTCTCCATTGTATGGAATAGATGCTAAAAAAAATGTTAAAAATGGTGTATTACCATATATATCAGATGTTGTTATAGATTATTTTAAAGATACAAATTCAAACAATATAGATACGAAAAATATGGTAGGAAATATAATATCAAATATTGAAGATAATTATAAAGACAAGGTTATAGAATTATTGAGCAAACATGATAAACAAAAAGAAAAAAAGAAAGTAGAGCGTGGTGTAAAAGAAAGAGATAATTTAAAGCAAAAACTTATAGAAAAGAAAGGAAATGTTGATAAAATTGAAGCTGAATATGTGAATGCTTTAATATATATGCCAGGAGTTAATTATAAAAAAATACATAAATATTTATTGGGGTGTTGTCTTAAAAAAATAGATGATACTTTTGATGCTGATGGAGATTTAGATAAAGCAGGTAGAAAAGATTTAATAGCAATTAAAAATCGTTTTGCTATCAATAAAGAAACTAATAAACCTCGTAATTTAAGATATGTTCCAGATACAATAACTGTAATAAATGACGAAAATGAAACTGATAGATTTGATGAAAATAATATTGCATATATAAAGACGGAAGAATATATTTACAATGTTAAAAATGATGAAAATATTGTTTCGGAATGGTTAGAAAATATGTATGATAAAAACGTATTATTACCTAATGATATTATTGATAAAATAAAAAATAATTCTAAAAATATAGATATATTAATTAAAGATAATATCAATATTTTAATAAAAACATCACATTCATCAAGCGACTTTCATAAATTTTTTATAGTAGGTAAAATTAATTATAAGAATATATTATTAACTGTTTCTAAAATACTTTATAAAAGTAATATCAACAATGACGAAAATATAGATTTATTAATCAAAAAGTCTATAGATGATATTAAACGAATATTGGAAGATATATACGTTTTAAATAAAGTAGTTAATGATGATATTATAATTGACGTACATAGAATAATTGCTTATATTGTAAGTAGAGCATTATGTTTGCCATTTAGTCCAGATAATATATCAAATGGTATATTAAAGTCTATAATTGATATACCTAATGGTTTTATAGAATTACATACTAAAAATACTTATAACGAAGTTTTGAAAATTCTAAAAACTGCTATATTCCCTACAATGGATGAAAATATTGACTTTATAAATAAAAAGCGTGAAGAAAATAAACAACAAAAACTAAATATTTTAAATAATAACGAAAATGAAAAGAACCAAATTATAAGAGACCTTAAAAAAGCAGGCGTTAAACATAATTTAATGCACGATGATAATAAGGAATTGTTTAATAATAAAGGAGATTATTATAATAAAATAGATGAAGATTTGATAAAAGAATTAAATGACGATGTTCTTAAACAAGATGATGTTGAAGAGTTTAATAATGCATTTAACGATATATATCCGGATGAAGAAGGAAATATCAATAATGAACATATTATATCGCATTTTGACGATGAAGAAGAGGATGATAAAATGGAAAAACAAGAAATGGGTTTTTTATTTGACTAAAACTATACAATTTCAGATGATAATGTAATATTTTCACTTTTTAAATCTGGAATGATAATATTTTCTTGAGAATAAGTTAATTTTGTACTATTTCTTTTTACAAAAGAGTTTCCTATAATACCATTAAGTTGTATTGGTATATATCTTTCAGCTTTTGTAAAACAGTTTGCTACAATTAATTTATGTCGATATGGTATTTCTTCAAACATACAGTCTTGGACTAAATTATCATATTTTAAAATAATTATACTATATTGTTCTTTTTGTAATGGCTGTTCGTAAGATTCTATTTCTTGCGAAAGAACCATAAATTGTTGAGATAACTTTTTAAAACTCTCAAACTTCTCGCTTGCTTTTATATTACCTGCCAAAGACATTATTAGAACACTTATCGCGTTAACTACAATATTTGGTATTTTAACATCATTTGCATTCACACTAATACTATTAATAATACACATTGCTGAACTTGTTAATACTAACGGAATATTAAAACAAAACTTAACAATACTCCAATGGTTTGCTGCCTTTGAACACAACAACGCCATTGCCTCGCATTTATCCAATATTTTAATAGAATTACTAACCATTATTTATACTATATACAATATACAATTATTATTATTTTTTTTATTTGAATTATTATATTAGAAGGATATGGATATTGAAACAAAACCTGAAAATTGGATACTCCCAAATAGAATTGGGTATAACAAACAAACATATAAAACATTTCATCCATCAAAGTATCACTCCGACTTTGAACAATCATGTGATGTAAATATAAAACAACTTTCTTTATTTCCACAACAAAGAATTGTACGCGATTATATGCAATTTGATAGTCCGTATAGAGGTATTATGTTATATCACGAATTAGGTTCGGGAAAGTCTGCTGCGTCTATAGCTGCTGCGGAGGGATATATAAATCGTAAGAAAATTGTAATAATGACCCCTGCTTCATTATCCCAGAATTATGAAAATGAATTAATGAAAATATCTTCAGTTGGCTTAAATCTTAAAAAGTCTTGGACGCAACTAAAAGTAGATAAAAAAAATATAGAAATGATGAAAATATTAAATAAGTATGCTATTACAGATAAATTCGTGAAAAAAGACGGTCTTGTTTGGATACCACTTTATCAAAATGATATAGTTGGTGCTGAAATAATTATAGAAAATATTCAATATTCAAAAATGGAATCAAAATATAAAGAAGATATTAATGCAACAACAGTTCATATAATACGTAATAGATATAAGTTTATTAATTACAATGGCTTGAATAAAAAGATGATTGATGAGTTAGGTAAAAGTCCTTTTGATGATTCATTTATAATTATCGATGAGATACATAATTTTATTAGTAGAATTGTCAATGGTTCCAGTTTAGCAAGACGGATGTATAACTTTATGTTAAACGCTAAAAATATAAAGTTAGTATTATTATCAGGAACACCTATAATAAATCAACCTTATGAAATCGCAACACTTATAAATCTTATAAGAGGTCCAATGGATGTACATGAATTAGAATTGTTGAAAAGCTCTGATCCACCAAACAAAGGAGTTGTTTTATCTAAATTAAAAGAAAATAATTTATACAAATATATTGATGAAATATATTATGATAAAAACTCTATATTTATAATGTTATTACCAAATGACTTTATGCGTATTGCAAACGAAGATAATTCATTAGTTGCGAAAAATAAATGGTTAATTAATGAAAGTAAAATATTAAGCGAAATAATAAAAGTACTAAATAAAATAGGTCTAAAAATATCATTGAAAAATAAAAAAGTAGAACAATATTATGCTTTACCAAATATAAAAGAAGAATTTAATAAATTATTTATCGACGATGAAGACCCTGAAAATATAAAAGTAAAAAATATGGATCTTTTCCAAAGAAGAATATTGGGAACATTAAGTTATTATAAAACAACCGGTTCAGATGTTTTTCCAACTATGCTTCCAGAAACTATGCGTCATATGAATATGACCAATCATCAATTAAATAAATATGTTGAGGTTCGGCGAAAAGAAATGGATATGGATGATAGAAAAAAAAGATTTGGTAATAAAAACGCTGGAGATCTTAATTCGGTATATCGTGCATTCAGTAGAATGATTTGTAATTTTGTATTTCCAGATGATATAGTTCGTGCTTTTCCACAAGATATTAGGTTTGTTATGAAAAAAGAACTTGGTAAAGATGAAAGTAAATCGTCAAATGATGTAGATGACGCAGATGATAAAAAAGATATAAATAAAGCTGTAGCATTAGCATATGATAAACAGCTATCGCAAGCAATGGATAAACTTTCAAAAAGTGAAGCACTTGATAAAGGAAACCTGAAAAAATATTATAGTCCAAAGTTTGCACAGATGTTAGATGATATAAATACATCTCCTGGTAGCGTTCTTGTATATTCTCAATTTCGTATGATAGAAGGATTAGGTATATTCAAAGAGGTTTTAAATAGAGATGGGTATATTGAAATTAATATAATTAAAAATGAAGAGTTTGGATATATAATAGAAAACGTTGATGTATTTGATGAAAAATATGATAATAAACGATATGTTGTTTTCAATGCTGATAGAACTAAAACAAATATATTAATGAATTTATTTAATGGTGAATTATCCCTATTACCAGACAATATCAAATCACAATTACCTGATAATATAGATCAATTATATGGTAAGTTTGTTAAAACTATGATGATTACACAATCTGGGGCTGAAGGTATATCATTGAAGAATGTAAGACGCGTTTTAATAACTGAATATTTTTGGAACTCTGTGCGTATTGATCAAGTAATTGGACGGGCTGTACGAACTTGTAGTCATAAAGCATTGCCTAAAGAAGACCAGAATGTTGGTGTGTTTATGTATATAATGAAATTAACAAAAGAACAATTGATCAATAATCCAACATTGCGAAAAAAAGATAATGATTTAACAACAGACGAACATATATTAGGTATTGCTAAAAAGAAAGAAGGATTAATTAATATATTCTTAGATATGTTGAAGGCATCTTCTATGGACTGTGTTATAAATGCTAATAAAAATAAACCATTGCAAAATGGTTATAAATGCTATAATTGGGCTATAAATGCTAATGATAATAAACTATCTTATACTCATAATATCAAAGATGATAATAAAATACAACAACATCAAAAAATGCAGAAAATTAAAAAAAATAAAGGTTCTGTTGTTTCAAGAAATGGAGTTAAATATGTTTCAATGAATAATAAAATATATGATTATTATAGTTATATAAATGCCGGTATTTTAAATGAGATTAATATATAAATAATAAATTATATACATTAAGAGTATATTATATTAATAACATAATTTAAATGGAAGAATGTAATAAATGCATATATAGAAATAGTAAAAATTTTGACATATGTAAAAGAAGTTGTTCATTAAAAAGTACAAACTTTTGCAGATATCATATGAAAACGAAGTTTCAAGAAATATTTAAAACTTATTATTCTATAATAGGAAATAATGATAAAATAATTATTAATGATATTTATAATATATATAAATATGTTAATGATAACATAAAATGCGATAATGAGATTATATATAAAGAGGTTTTTATTGAAATGCTTAAATATATACCTTATAAAAACTTATTAAAAATAACATTACAATATGTTAATAATAAAAAAGAATTATATGATTTTTTATATAATATAAATAAAAATACTTATAAAATTAGTAAAAGCATTGATATAAAAGTTATAATAAATGCTCAATCAAAAATACAATATAAACATTATACCAAAAATGATTATTTGCACAATTGTATAAATAATGAAGAATTATTTACTTGTGATAACGTAGTAGATATACCAAAATCAAAACTTTTTATATTAACTATTAATAATATATCATATGCTTTTGATGTTATAGAATTAGATTATTTCGTAAGAAGATGTATATCAGATAATGTACATCCTTATAATCCATATACACGAGATATATTATGCGAAAAAGAGTTAAAAAAATTGAAAATGTTTATAAAATATAATAAACTTTCTATAAAAAATAATGAATGTATATGGGAAACAGATATGCATTGTTATACAGATCTTTCGATAGAAATTGAGAGAAGAGGGTTTTATAATAATCCTGAATGGTTTAATAAAATGAAAACAGGAGACTTCTTAAAAACTATTAAATATTTTAAAGACTTTTCAAATGATATAGAACAAAGTAAATTATATTTCAATAACATAAATGCTGATACATTATGTATTGACTTTTGTAAAGATGGAATAAAAATGTTTCGCGAATGCAAAGAAGATTTATATATTTTATGTTGTAATTTTATGAAAGCGTTGGCATTATGTTCAAGCGATTTTTATAATAATATTCCCGACTGGGTGTTAAATGTACATACAAACTCACATATTATACATTTACCAAATAATAATTATAATAATTTTAATAACTTTTTATTATATTATTATGTAGAATATATGTAATAATGAACAATTATAATAATAATTATATTAAGCATGTACCCGATTTTGTTTATAATCCCGCAACTATACAACAACAACAACCTATAGAAGATGATAATAAAAAAAACTTTAATAGCTATATATGTAAATTTAAAACTGCTTTTTATTCCTCAATATTATTTATAATGTTTTCATTACCAATAACATACAAAATATTGGATATGTTGGCTAAATTATTATCAAAAAATATAGATATTATTAATGGAGATTGCGAAGAACCTCAACCATTGGGGAGAATAATAATGGGGATTTTTGTAGGTATAATATTATTTATAATATAAAAAAATAATTGTTAGATAATATATAATAATATATGATATGTAATGATATGATATTTAATATGTTATGATATGATATTTAATATGTTATGATATGTATTATGTTCTTATGCTTTTTTTACGGCTTTCTTAACAGCTGGTTTCTTTTTAACAGGTTCTTCATCCGTAGGAGTTTGAGTTTCTTCGGGACTTTTATGAGTTTCACTTTCTTCATCTTCATCATCGTCTTCTTCAACTACGATAGGTTTTTCACCATCATTTGAAACTGAAACAATATTTTGTTGAACTTTTGAAATATTGTCGTCATAATCAATATCAATATCTTCTTCGTCTTCTTCTTCTACATCATCTTCGCTATCCAATACAAATGCCAATTTTGCGGTATTAAGTTGTTGAAACTTTCCTGATACAACTCTCCAACTACAACCAAACATACCAGCAGAAAACCAGATACCGTTTAGCTGAATGATAAATTGTGCTCTTCCGCCTTTAAGATTAGAAACATATTCATTGAAATTAATTTCATTATTATCCATATCATATGAGTCAAATCCAAACTTATCTTCAACCGTATTATATGGGAGTTTTGCCTTAAAGGTAGGAGGATATTTGTCAGCATAATCTCCAGTACTTTTATCCTTATCGCGTTTAATAATAGGAGTAAACATATTAGCTACTACGTCTTTTGAAATAATCTTATTTCCTTTGAACCAGATAAGAGAGTTTTTAAAAGCATCATCAATAATTTTTTCTTCCAATTCTTTCATTTTATCGTGAAAAGATTTAATCTTGGGATTTTCATCAATACCTTTGAATGAAACAGTAATATCATATTTTTTCTCTTCATCTTTTGGTGCATCACTTTTAATATATTGCATGTTATCATTAACTCCATATGGAATATTCATAACCGGAGTTTGAACGTTAATTTTTGAACCTGCATAATTAAGATAAACCTGTTTAGCACCAGAAGGCAGTTTTTTCAATTCAGAATATTTAATCTTATCAAGGTTGATATTCTTAGGGAGGAGGACGCTGTTCATTGTTGTATATGTAACCGTGTTATTCTTTATATAAAACGGATACTATCAATTTTTATTTATTTACTATAAAAAATTAAAAATTAAAAAAAATAATTAAATAAGTTAATAATATGGTTAATAAAAAGGTATTAACAACTGAAATATATAGATATAATAACAAAGAATTTCCAATATATAAAACAAAAAAAGGGATAAAAATAATAAAAATAAATAATAATTTTTATAATATTTATGATAAATCGATAAATGAAAAAATAAAAGATGAATGTTTTAAAGAACTTTTAAAAGAAGAATTAAATGAGGATGATTATATTATAATTTAGTTATTAAAATTGTCAATATGGTATAATCGTAAATGACTCTTCGATTATAAAACAAACTAAACTTTTTGAGAATGTCTCTATATCAATTGTATCTATTTTCATTTTTTTATTATAATCACGGATTGCATTATCAATTCCATAATACATTAGAAAGTTGTTAGTTTCATAAATTGTCATAATTCCAACATAATTATCAACATAATCGCGAAGATCTGATTTAAGAATATCTTTGCTTGAATGAAAACTATCATCGCAATAATAAATATTATCATATATCTTTTTGCAAATTTCATATGAACAGTCGTGAGCATTATTTGAAATAATACATTTAAACATTGTTTCTAATAATACAAATGTCTAATGTATGTATCATTTTTTATTATTAAAAATTTAAATTATATACTATAATATTATAGAAGATGCCTATAAAAAAAGATGATATGATAATTAAATTAGTAGAACATCTAAAAAATAAAGATGGAGTTTATTTTATAGAAAAAATTAATCATACAGATGTTATTCACGATAAATATATTAGTAAATGGTTAAGTTCTATGTCTTTAAAAGATATAAAAAATTTATATGATAATCTTGTTTCTGTTAAATCTCCAGATAAATCTCCAGTTAAATCTCCAGTTAAATCTCCAGTTAAATCTCCAGTTAAATCTCCAGTTAAATCTCCAGTTAAATCTCCATTGAAAAATAAAGTTGTTAAAAAAGTTGATAATGTTGTAAATTATGAAGACTTTTTACCATTTGATACAGTACGTGAGGCAAAAAACTTTGAAGAAACTATTTATCAATTAGTTGATAAATATAGTCGCAAAAAAAGTAAATTGCAAAAAGCAATTATGGTTTTATCACAATTATTTAAAGATGATATTATAAAAACTATAGATTATAAACATAATCTTTTTGAAGTTAAAATTGTAGATTATTTATCTCTTCGTGAAGATACTTTATTATATATAGGTATTGTTATATCTAATGGAGAATTGATGGGGAAAAAGGTTATTGTAAAGGTTCAACCAAGAATACCTCCTTTATACAAAAAAGAAGATGTAGATAAAAAAAAAGGTATCAATTTAAATTTCGGGTATCAAGTAACTACAGAATCGTATATAATGTCAACATTTTCAAAAAGTTGCAAAAACGCATTAGTTCCCCAAGCATATTCATATACAGGTATTAAACCTATAATAGAAGGGGATATTGAAAGATATGTTTTGATATCTGAGTTATTGGGAAATGATTTATCAAAAGTATTGAAGGGTGCTACCGTTGAAAATATAAAAATAGCAATGATAAAGTCTATTTATGCATTAAAAACTATACATAGTTGCGATTTAAAAAATAACAATGTATCTTTCATACACAAGGATATTAAGCATGAAAATATAGTTTTTACTGATTCGTCATATAAAAATGTAAAGATTATTGACTTTGGTACTACTGAAAATCTTTTTGATAGGGATGGAAATAGAAACATGAAACCGCGAACAATGATTGAAGGGTCGCCATTATATATGGCTACAATGCAACATATTACAAGTTTAAATGATTATATGGATGACTTTCAAGCTTTTGCTTGGATGATATTAGATCTATTAGGAGATAAACCTATTGGTTATGGAATGTCTTGGGCGAAAGTTACTAATGTGAAAAATGCAAATAAAGAAAGATATGACAAAAAAATAGAGTTTATGAAAAAATGCAATGAACGTAAGTATGTTTCAACTATTGAAAATGGTACATTATCCGCTCATAATATATCAGTAATTGGGGAACTTGCAAATTATACAGTAGAACGCGCTGATAAAGTGAATAAGTATGAAACAGATTTAAAAATTACAAATGGTCATTGGAGTGCTTATTATACTATTTATAATGAAAAATACTATACGGACATAGAAAAAATAATAAATAAGTTAAAATAAATATATGTTGTTTAATAACATTTGAGTACATAATTATATATTTTCTATAACTTTTAAACTTTTCTATATATTCTTGGAATAATTAAATTATGTACTCATTTTATTTATTACCATTCTTTATAACTTTTTGCAAAACCTTAAGAATATATTTTGAGTACATAATTATATATTTTCTATAACTTTTAAACTTTTCTATATATTCTTGGAATAATTAAATTATGTACTCATTTTATTTATTACCATTCTTTATAACTTTTTGCAAAACCTTAAGAATATATTTTGAGTACATAATTATATATTTCTATAACTTTTTACAATTCTATAATATTCTTTGAAAAAATAAATTATGTACTCATTTTATTTATTACCATTCTTTATAACTTTTTGCAAAACCTTAAGAATATATTTTGAGTACATAATTATATATTTCTATAACTTTTTACAATTCTATATATTCTTTGAATAATTAAATTATGTACTCATTTTATTTATTACCATTCTTTATAACTTTTTGCAAAACCTTAAGAATATATTTTGAGTACATAATTATATATTTCTATAACTTTTTACAATTCTATATATTCTTTGAATAATTAAATTATGTACTCATTTTATTTATTACCATTCTTTATAACTTTTTGCAAAACCTTAAGAATATATTTTGAGTACATAATTATATATTTCTATAACTTTTTACAATTCTATATATTCTTTGAATAATTAAATTATGTACTCATTTTATTTATTACCATTCTTTATAACTTTTTGCAAAACCTTAAGAATATTTTTGAGTACATAATTATATATTTCTATAACTTTTTACAATTCTATAATATTCTTTGAAAAAATAAATTATGTACTCATTTTATTTATTACCATTCTTTATAACTATTTTGCAAATCTTTAAGAATATATTTTGAGTACATAATTATTTATTTTTATTAATTTAAAACTTTTCTATATATTCTTGGAATAATTAAATTATGTACTCATTTTATTTATTACCATTCTTTATAACTTTTTGCAAAACCTTAAGAATATATTTTGAGTACATAATTATAAATTTCTATAACTTTTTACAATTCTATATATTCTTTGAATAATTAAATTATGTACTCATTTTATTTATTACCATTCTTTATAACTTTTTGCAAAACCTTAAGAATATATTTTGAGTACATAATTATTTATTTTTATTAATTTAAAACTTTTCTATATATTCTTGGAATAATTAAATTATGTACTCATTTTATTTATTTCCATTCTTTATAACTATTTTGCAAATCTTTAAGAATATATTTTGAGTACATAATTATTTATTTTTATTAATTTAAAACTTTTCTATATATTCTTGGAATAATTAAATTATGTACTCATTTTATTTATTTCCATTCTTTATAACTATTTTGCAAATCTTTAAGAAGACATTTGAGTAGCGTAGCACATAATTATTTATTTTTATAACTTTCCAACAATTCTATAATATTCTTGAAATAAAAAGATTATACTCTACGCTACTCAAATAGTTTGATAACATTATTAATAAGATTAAATTAATCAAATATATTTGTTAAAAAAAGAATATATTTGTAAATTTAAGGTTGTATCCACACAAAATAAATAATGTAATAATATACCTAATAAAATTAAAAATATAAATATAGGTAAAAAATGTATTTTTAAAAAATAAGATAATATTATTGCACCAATTAACGTAAATATTACATCCATCAAAGCATAATTTAAAAACCTATAACTATGAATGCCTTCATTCTCTTTGCCAAAAATATGTCTATATTCTTTAAAAACACACATTTATTTTAATATACACATTTATTTTAATATACACATTTATTTTAACTTTTTGATAATAGTTTCTATATCTTCATAATATTTTTCATTATAATCACTATAATAACCATTCCATGGACCATTTGTAATTTTTAAATCTGTTTCATACTTATTCATTTTATCCGCACGTTCTAATGTATAGTTAGCAAGTTCGCCTATTACTGATATATTATGTAATGATAATGTACCATTTTCAATACTTTTAGCATAATTAGCGTCATTGCATTTTTTCATAAACTCTATTTTTTTGTCATATATTTCTTTATTGGCATTTTTAACATCGCTAATTATACCCCATGGCATTCCAACAGATATAGGTTTATCTCCTAATAAATCTAATATCATCCATGCTATTGCTTGAAAGTCGTCCATATAATCAATAATACTTGTAATATGTTGCATAGAAGACATATATAAAGGTGTTCCATCGCTCGCATATATTGGTTTTAAGTTTCTATTTCCATTCCTATCAAATATATTTTCCGTTATACCAAAGTCTATAAGTTTCACATTTTTATTTGTAGAATCGGTAAATACTATATTTTCATGTTTAATGTCGTTATGTATAAATGAAATTTTACCATCTATGATATTGCACGAATGCATAGTTTTTAAAGCATAAATAGACATTATAGACGCATTTCTAATATTTTCAACAGTATTTCCTTTTAATACTTTGGATAAATCATTTCCCAATAACTCAGAGATCAAAATATATCTTTCCATATCTCCTTCAATTAAGGGTTTAATAAGTCCGTAAGCATATGATTTAGGAACCAATGCATTTGAACAGTTTTTTTCAAATATACGCATAGTATCATATTCCGTTGTTATTTGATAAGAATAATCTAATTTAATTTTGTTCTTCTTATCTATATCATCTTTTTTGTATAATTCTGGTATTCTTGCTTGAACTTTTACAACAACATTTTTTCCTTTTAATTTTCCGGCTGATTGTACTACACCAATATATAACAATGTCTCATTTCTTAAAGATAAATAATCTACAATAATTACTTCAATATCTTTATAATTATTGTCTTTCATAATGACAATATCATCTTTAAACAATTGCGATAATATCATAATAGACTTTAGAAGACATTTCTTTTTACGATTATATTTTTGAACAATATCACCAATTGTTTCATTAATGTTCTTAATGGTTCTAATAGTTTCAAATGGTAAGTATTCAATCGCGCCTTTAACAATATCTATTATTGGATTAACAATAGGTGGTTTTATTTCTAACATTACGTTTTTATCAATATTTTTCAAAGGAGATTTATCTGGTGTCTTTGATTTTTCCAATATAACATTATTATATAGACTTTTAACATCTTTCAATGTTAGAACTGATAGCCATTTTTTTACATATTTGTTATGAATATCATTTTTATCATTAATTTTTGATATAAAATAATTTACATCTTTATTTTCAAAATGTGTTACAAGTTTTTCTAACATATTATCTTTTTTATGTGCCATATTAATATTTTTTTAAATTTATATAATCATTTTTTAAATGATAATAAATAAAATGAGTACATAATTTAATTATTCCAAGAATATATAGAAAAGTTTAAAAGTTATAGAAAAATATAATTATTCCAAGAATATATAGAAAAGTTTAAAAGTTATAGAAAAATATAATTATGTACTCAAATCTATTCTTTATGTTTTGTCAAATATGTTTTAATAATGATAAATAAAATGAGTACTAATTTAATTATTCCAAGAATATTTGCAAAAGTTTAAAAGTTATAGAAAAATATACTAATCATTTATCAATAATACTAATCCTGTGAATATTAAAATTAAGCCTAATAATTGGTAATATGTTATTGTTTCGTTAAAATATAAATAAGATAATACAACTGTTATTGCCGGATAGCATGCTATTATTATTGTACTTATATTAGTATTATAATTATCTAAACTAGAAAAATAATTATATTGTCCAAATACATATACAAATGCCGTCAATCCAATAATTAAAGCAAAATATAAAAATGAAAACTTGTTTTTTATTATAACGTTTATGTCTTTCTTAAAATTGACAAGGTTATCGCCCAAAGATAGAAGTAATATACAAAAAATTGCTATTAATATTTTACTAAATATTAATAAAGATACAATATGAACATTTGTTAATAGCAACGACTTGTATAATATAGGTATAATACCAAAAGATAACGCTGTTAATAAATGTGATATCATAAACTCTATTATATAAAATTATATATTTTTACACATTATAAGATATACATATCGATATTAAGAACCTTGATAAAACAAGAACAACTCCTATTAAAATACCTATTAAACATTTTACAATAAACATAATAACTTCGTCTAATATATTTATCATTTCGTTAATAACAAAATTTTTATAATAATTTTGCGTTTCTTTAACCATCGTAGAAGTATAAAATATTTAAAAATAATATATCAATTTTTTAGATATATTATAATATATTAGTACATATCAATATTTCCATTATCTCCTAGCAAATAATAAGGGTTTTCTTTTAACAATGCTTCATATTTTCCTTTTTCTTCGCAAGCTATATTATATTTTTCAATATTATACATACAATTACTAAACGTATCTGAAATATATTTACATATATATGTTAAACACATTCTAATATAAATAACTATAATATGTTTTATACGCGTCTATAACATTTAAAAAATGATAAGTATAGTATATAATTAATAAAATTATTATGACAACGAATTATATTATGCCAGAAATAAATAAATATGTAGCAGGTGTTGATGAAGTAGCTAGAGGAACTTTTATAGGACCAGTCATAGCGGCTTGTGTTGTATTACCTTCAATTTTTCCAGATGAAAAATATAAAGAAATAAAAGACTCTAAAAAATTAACAGAAAAAAAACGAGACGAATTGGCTAGTTATATTAAAAATGTAAGTATAACATATGGTATTGGTGAGGTTTCTCATACAGAAATTGACAAAATAAACATTTTAAATGCTACTATGAAAGCAATGCATCGTTCTATAGATGTAGCTTATAAAAAACATAAGTTTGACCGTATTCTTGTAGATGGACAACATTTTAAAGGATATGTTCCACCGGGATACGATGAAGATATTATTGAATATGAGTGTATTCCAAAAGGTGATACAAAATATCTAAATATTGCAGCTGCTTCAATATTGGCTAAAGATTATCATACAAAATTTATAAAAGAGTTAATTGTTAATAATCCAAATCTTTCATTGTATGAAATTGGTAAAAATAAAGGATATGGTACAAAAAAACACCACGAAGCATTGATAAAATACGGGATAACAGAATATCATAGAAAAACTTTTGGTATATGCAAACAATTATGAAAATTATTGAGGATTTTCGTGGCAATCCAAATGACTCCATGATACATTACATGCTTTGGCATATTCGCATTTTAATTTATCTTTATTAAATATATCATATTCGAGAGAGTTTAAAATATTAGGATAAACCTCACTGCATATAAGAGGTTTTTTTTCTTTGTAATTAAATTCTGTTCCTGCAAATAAAGAATTTTTTTTCAATACCTCCACATCTACTTCGATACTGTCTTTTAAATTTGCTGTTTCAGAATCATATATCCCTGTAATTTCAGCATAGTTTCTTAGAGCAGACGAAGAAGGTAAATTATTATATTCGTATTCCGCTGTTTCTGGGTTTTTTGTTGCAGTTGTATACAAATACATAATATCTTTATCTGAAACAGTTTCAAACGAAGTTTCATTTAGGTATCTCCCACTCATATGTGATGATGGATGTAATTTTGTTACATAAGTTTCGTTTTTCATATTTTTAATGTCTGTTTTTGTACTTCCATAAACATTTCCATCAGGAACACATTTATGATGTAAATCATTTGGTCCTATAGTAGATACATATTTTTTTTCTTTTATTTTGTCAAATAAATCATCTTTTGCGACAGACTTTTCTAATCTCCAATAGTCAGGACAAACAGAAGATGTTACGGCTTTACCTATTTGACGCGGTTTAAGATCAAAAATAGCGCTTATAAGATATGCTATAATAAATATTGCTCCTACGACATATGTTAAAATAGCAGGTAAAAATGTATTATATACAAATGTTTTACCCCAATCTGTAAAAAATATTATGTATAATAATATTAATGCGGATAGACCATAAATAATACATACCATCATAGTTCCTTTATACATATCTGTTTTATCTTGCTTGAATAAATCAAGCTCTTTTTTGTTTGGAATAAAGGGTACTCCAGTTACTTTATCTAATTCTAAATCTTTTGGGTCGTAAGACCAAGCGGCATCTCTATAACCAGACATAGTATATTCTATACTTCTATAATATTATATTATTTTAAGATTATATTAGAGTATTTATATGTGTTTTATATTTAATGAAATTTTGTTATTTCGAGTGTTCTCATACCTTTATTTGATGGTAATATAGACCTATCAAGAGGCATAGGCATTGTACTAATATCTTTTATATACTGTCGTGATTGTTTAATATTCGTTATGATTTGCGGAACAGCCCATATTATTACACGCGTATTTAAATCAAGAACTTGTTCATTAATATTTTCAGGAAGATTTTTACCATGTTGAAAATAAATAGACCTCATTATTATTCTTAATTCATCGTCACTTTGTCTATTTATATTAATATCACCCATTGTTTCATTTAATATTTTATTTCTAATTCCAGATTGCAATAGGTTAATATTCGGCATAGAGAAAAAAACTTTTGAAACACCCGTGCAATTTAAGTTACGGGATATTATATTCGTTTGATATTCGGTTGCTTCAATTATAGACTTTTTTATTTTATAATCTTCTACATTTGACATAGCATTTACACGTCCGTTTATTGAATTATTATTTTGAAACGAAACATCTTCATCTAATTCTAAATATTCCATTCTTCTTTAATATATATATTTATTTTCATTTTATATAGTAGTATAATAAACATATGACTGATTGTAAGGATATAACATATTGTTCTGAATCTTTATTAAAAAAATATAAGATAATAAAAAAATCAACAAGCGAAGAAGAAAAAGAAATAGTAAATATAATTAGTTTATTTATAGACAAACTAATTTTTAATATATCTGCATTAATATCTTTAATATGTTTGAAAATTGGAATTGAAAAATTACATAGCAAAGATGTTTCCAATATGGCTGATTTATTAAATAAACGTTTAACTGTTAATTCCAAGAATAAAAAAGGATATACGGGAGGTGCTTTTAATACAGCTGCATTTTACGGAGTTCATGAACCAGCATATTCAATAGATAATTTAACAAAAGATGTTATGCAAATGAATATTGAAGCGGGTATCGCAAGACCAGCACTTGGTAGCACACAAGTATTTATAGGAGGAGATCGCAATAGTCGCACAAGTATCGGAGGAACAATATCTACATTCACCGGTTGTAATAAGGTTTCTATGATTGTTAAACGTAAAATTTCAAAGATATTCAAATATTTTAAAGTTACTTTAGAAAAGGAAGCATTACACGGACTAATAACATTATTTAATAAAATATTGGAAGATTTATTTATCAAATTAGCAAATATTAAAGGTGTTATAACAGACGAAAAGGTTAAAGCAATAGTATTAAAATATAAGTTTATGAATAATTGAAAAAAATGATATATAAATATAATAAACACATATATATTTAATAAATGCCTATTATAACATTAGACGGAAATATAGGTTGTTATAAAACAAGTATTCTCAATTACTTCCACAGATATTATAAAACATCTATAGATATTGAACCTGTTGATAATTGGAATGAATATTTGAAAGATATGTATAACAGTGATAAAAGTAGTTATGACTTTCAAATAAAAGTATGGCTTGATAGATGTTGGATACAAGAAAAGTCTAATTCTATAATTTTAATGGAACGAAGTCCAATCTTCATTAAAAATGTTTTTGTAAAAAAAGCACACGAAGATAATACAATTAATGATGATGAGTATGCTAATTTATTACATTATCATAAAACAACAGATGAATTATGGCAACCATCTGGAATCATATATCTTCGTTCTAATCCAATTATGTGTTTAAAACGAATTAGTAAGCGTGGAAGAGAATCAGAAAAAAATATTAAAATAGAATATATTCAAAGAATTCACGAATTGCACGAAAAAACTTATACTGATTTAATAAATGAAAATAAAAATATTATTGTAATTGATATTGAAAATAAAAGTATATCAGATATATGTAGCGAAATAGTTTCGAGTGATATTTATTCGCATATAATTTCACAAACTATTTAATACGTATTACATTTATAAATAGGTGCTCTTGTTCCAAGAAAACAAGAATAATACAGTCTTTCATAATTTTGATATTCTATTGTTGGTGAAGATGTATGAATAAGTTTTCTATTATTAAATATCAATAAATCATTTTTTTCCCATTTAATTGTAACAATATTATTTTCAACAATAATGTATTTATACATCATTTCTCTATACAAATCACAGCTATTTTCGTGGGACATTTTATCAAACTTTGTAAAACGAAATGGGGATAACATCAATGACTTTCTTTTTTTTGTAGAATCGCTATATACAACAAGTGATTCCCTATTAAGAATACTGCTTCCTCTTCTATCAAAAATATAATCATCTTTTTTAAGTGGATTATATCCAGTATAATCAAAATATGAGTTCATAATTCCGTCATCTCCATTTGTATAAATAACATTAAAGTCTTTAATTTCTCGTTTTAGGTAATAATCAAGGTTATCATAAGCATCTTCCATGCTCGCAAATAGTGTTTCGCCACCAATAGGAGGTGTTTTTATCATATACATACTTGATACAACAGGTACAATATGTGTTCCATGCCCAACAATATCTTGATGCCATACGTGAGTATTTTTAAAAGGTTCGCTATACATCAAAGTAACGTCTTTAATTCCATGCATATCTTTGATATAACAATTTCCTCGCAGAGCGATTTGTGGAACAGTGTCAATTCTAGCATAATCAAATGGATGAATAATATCATCAGTATGTTTATCATCAAAAATTTTACAAAACTCAAAATATTCAACCGGATCAATATTTTGTTTTTTAAACATAATAAGTGGAACTGCTTTAAATAATTTTGTTAAATCTGCTTTTTCAACATCTGTTATTTTTTTAATATTAATATTAGATACAACAGCAATATTCTTTTTAAATGTTGGAAATGATATTTGATATGTATTTACCGTCATAATAAGAGTTGAAATTATAATTGTTGTTTTTACAATATGATAAAGCATTTTTGTGCTAATAATATTTTAATAAAAATAATCAATTTTTATTAGTTTTTAATATTCTTTTAAAGTTTTTATAGAACTTACCAAATTATTTTTATTTGTACCAGTAAATGAAAAAACTTCAATATTATTTTTAAAAAACTTAAAGTGTGGAATTGACTGTATATTATAATTATTACTTATTTCGTAACCATCTTCAATATCTATTTTTAAAAATTGTATATCGCTTATTTCTTCTGCTAAATTTTTTATATGAGGATATATATCATTTGATGGTTTGCAAAAGTTTGCAGAGAAAACTATAATAACCATACTATTATTTTTTATTATATTATGATAATCAATTAAGTTTGTTGCAATTAATACAGTCATTTCTAATAATCTTATAATCAAATTATTTTGTACTATTAACCGCAAAAAAATAAAAATATATAAAAAATGATTAATATAAGTATAAAAAGGTTATACTCTATAATAGTATAATGCCTCCTAAACAAACGAATGATAATGTTGTAAAGTCTGTTGAAGCAAAATATAAAAAATATGAACTTTTGGAACATATTCTCGCGTTGCCTGATACATATATTGGTTCTATTGAACCTCAAAAAATATATAGTTATGTATTCGATGAAGCATCTAATAAAATGGTAATTACTGAAATTGTGTATAATCCCGGACTACTTAAAATTTTTGATGAAGTCATTGTTAATGCGATTGACCATTCAATGAGATTAAAAGCTGAAGTTTTAAAAGGTAAAGAAGATATTCGTCATGTTAAAAATATCAAAGTTACAATTGATAAAGAAACAGGAAAAATAACAGTTTATAATGATGGAAATGGAATTGATATTAAAAAACATAGCGAATATGGTAATTTGTGGATACCAGAACTTATTTTTGGAGAACTTCTGACATCTACGAATTACGATAAAGAAGAAGAAAAAATATGGGGTGGTAAAAATGGTTATGGTTCTAAATTGGCTAATATATTTTCAACTGAGTTTATAATTGAAACAGTTGATCATTATTCAAAAAAGATTTATACTCAGACTTTTAGCAAAAATATGACAGAACGCGATGTTCCTACTGTTAAAGCTTGTTCTAAATCTCCATATACGCAAATAACATTTACACCAGATTATAAAAAGTTTGGAATAAATAATATAACCGATGATATATATAAACTTTTTCATCGCAGAGTTATTGATGCATGTGCAACAACCGTAAAAGAAGTAGCGGTAACATTTAATGATAAAAAACTTACCGTTAAAGACTTTGAAAAATATTGCGAACTTTTCTTAGATAAAAAAACACAACCATGTATTTACGAGGCATCCGGTGAAAGATGGGAGGTTTCGGCATCTATTTCAAACTCTGGTTCTTTTGAATATATATCATTTGTTAATGGTATAAATACTGTAAAGGGTGGAAAACACTTAGAATATGTTACAAATATGATTACGAAAAATCTTGTTGATATGACATTAGCAAAAAAGAAAAAATCGGTAAAGTCTCAACATATCAAAGATAATTTAATCATATTTGTAAAAGCAATTATTGTAAATCCTAGTTTTGATTCACAAAGTAAAGAAACACTTACAACTCCTGTTGCTAAATTTGGTTCTAAATGTGAATTGAGTGATAAGTTTTATGAAAAGTTATTTAAAACTGGAATTATAGATAAAGCTCTTAGTATAACTGAATTTTATGATAAGAAAAAACTTGTTAAGACTGATGGTAAAAAAATCTCTCGCATTATAGTTCCAAAACTTGATGATGCTAATTTTGCCGGCACTAAAAATAGTTCTGAATGTACTCTTATTTTAACAGAAGGAGATTCGGCTAAAACTATGGCAATTTCCGGATTAAGCGTAATCGGTAGAGATAAGTATGGTGTATTTCCTCTTCGTGGGAAGATTCTTAATGTAAAAGATGCTACTCTACAAAAAATATCAGACAATGCGGAAATAACAGCAATTAAGAAGATTTTAGGTTTAGAACAAAATAAAAAATATACAGATGTTTCACAATTAAGATATGGTTCTATAATGATTATGACAGATCAAGATCATGATGGTAGTCATATTAAAGGTTTGATATTTAATATTTTCCAAAGTATGTGGCACGAACTTTATGAAATATCCGGATTTCTAACATCTATGCTTACACCAATTATAAAAGCATCCAGTCTTAAAAAAGATGTAATTGAGTTTTATAATATGTCAGATTATGAAAAATGGTGCGAGACCGATGATGCTAAAAAAGGTTCGTGGAAAATTAAGTATTACAAGGGATTAGGTACTTCTAATGACCAAGAAGCGAAAGAATATTTTAAAAATATGAAAAAAGTAACATATAAATATGATGATAATGCCGACGAGGTTATTGATTTGGCTTTCAATAAAAAGAGAGCCGATGACCGTAAATTATGGTTAGCAAATTATGATAAAGATAATGTATTGGATTATAAAAATCTTAATGTTGATTTTAAATCATTTGTAGACAAAGATTTGATACATTTTAGCAATAGAGATTTACAAAGGTCTATTAATCATATGTGCGATGGTTTAAAAGAAAGTACAAGAAAGATTTTATATTCTTGTTTTAAAAGAAAGTTATATACTAATGAAATAAAGGTTGCACAGCTTTCAGGTTATGTAAGTGAGGTTTCAGCTTATCATCACGGCGAAAATTCACTTCAACAGGCTATTGTTGGGATGGCGCAGATTTATGTTGGTACAAATAATATTAATATATTAAATCCAAGTGGTCAATTTGGAAGTCGTTGTCAAGGAGGACAAGATGCTTCGTCAGCAAGGTATATTTTCACATTATTATCTAAACTTACAAAGTTAATATATAAAGAAGAAGATAATGATATTCTTACATATCAAAAAGATGATGGACAACAAATTGAACCAGAATTTTATATTCCTGTAATTCCAATGGTTCTTGTAAATGGAGGTATTGGTATTGGAACAGGATATTCTACAAATATTCCTCAATATAATCCAAGTGAAATTATTGAAATTTGTAAAATTATATGCAATATGATAAAGATTTCAAATGTTGAAGTAAAAACACACGATGATTTAAGTAGCATTTATGATACAATTCAACTACTCGATATTAACGACCTTGTACCACATTATCTTGGTTTCAAAGGAACAATTGTAAAAGCGGAAAAAAACTCATATATTAGCAAAGGTGTTTATAGGTGGATTGATGATGAATGCGTTGAGATAACAGAATTACCGATTGGAACATGGACAGAAGATTATAAAGACTTTCTTGAAAATATGATTACAAGTGGATTAAACAATTTAAAATACATTGAAAATCATTATACGTCAATGAATGTTAAGTTTATTTTACATTTTAATACAAGTGTTAAAAATACTATAGGAGATAAGTTTGAAACATTATTTAAAATGCAATCCAGTAAAAATTTAAGTATTAATAATATACATTTGTTTAATAAAACTGGAGCTATTGAAAAATATGAAAGTACGACTGATATTATAAAAGAATGGTCGGAAACTCGTATTCTCAAATATTATGAACGTAAAATGTTTCAAATTAAAACACTTGAAAAAGAAGCAAAAATATTGAGTAATAAAATTAGATTTATATTGGACATTATTTCGGGAAATATATTGGTTATGAATAAAAAATTAAGTGATATTACAATTCGTTTAATTGAGTTAAAATATCCACCCGTTGATAATAATACTAGTACTGCTGATGACGAAAATGAAGATGTTGGAGATGCTGGTGAAAAAAATAATAATTCAAAATATAATTATCTTCTTAAAATGCCCATTTCACAATTAACATATGATAGAAAAATAATTCTTGAAAATGAATTTAATATTGTAGATAGCAAAATTAAAACATTGAGAGATACTAATATTGAAACATTATGGTTAGAAGACCTAAATGAATTGGAGAAAGGATGGGTATTACATCGCGACAATACACTAAAAGATTATGACAATGATCTTAAGGGAATTGTTGAACCAAAAAACCTTAAAAAGAAAGTAGCTAAAAAATAATCTATCAAATATACAATTTATATAATATAATTAATCATTTTTATTCATTTTAATATTTTTTTTATTTTCTATAATTTTAATATCATCTTTATAACTTTCATAACCGCGTTTATTAAAAGTTGTATTTTTACAATTAGGCGATAAAGTATATATATATTCAGAGTGATATTTAACTGGTCGTAAAAATCTATTAATGCGATTGTTATTTATATTTTTATTAATATTATCAGCCATACTATTATAATGTGTATTTATACTATTATATATTATATTATTATAAACTATTTATTCAATATTTAACAATCCTTTTTTGAGTACATAATAATATATTTCCATAACTTTTAAACTTTTTTATATATTCTTAAAATAAAGAAATTATGTACTCATTTCATCCATTACCATTCTTATTAATATTTTGCAAATTCTTTAAGAATAGATTTGAGTACATAATAATATATTTCCATAACTTTTAAACTTTTTTATATATTCTTAAAATAAAGAAATTATGTACTCATTTCATCCATTACCATTACTAACAACTTTTTGCAAAACTTTAAGAATATATTTTGAGTACATAATTATATAAATCTATAACTTTTAAACTTTTTCTATATATTCTTAAAATAAAAAGATTATGTACTCATTTCATCCATTACCATTACTAACAACTTTTTGCAAAACTTTAAGAATATATTTTGAGTACATAATTATATAAATCTATAACTTTTAAACTTTTTCTATATATTCTTAAAATAAAAAGATTATGTACTCATTTCATCCATTACCATTACTAACAACTTTTTGCAAAACTTTAAGAATATATTTTGAGTACATAATTATATAAATCTATAACTTTTAAACTTTTTCTATATATTCTTAAAATAAAAAGATTATGTACTCATTTCATCCATTACCATTACTAACAACTTTTTGCAAAACTTTAAGAATATATTTTGAGTAGCGTAAGCGTATAATAAAAAAAATAAGTTTTCAAAGATAGAATATATAAAATAAGTTTTTTTTCAAAACGGGGGTAGTTCAATATCATTTTCAATACATATATTGTATATTGTTTGATAATCACATAAGTTGTCATTATCTATCAAATAGCATAAATAATCTTTAATATTTTCATCAATATTTAACCCTTTAATATAAGTAATCAATAATGTAGATTCTTCATTTTTTAAAGAAGTATTATTAAGTGTATTAATTAATTCGTCCATTATATTAATAATTATATAAATTAAACAATATCAATTTTTAAATATATATAAGAATTAGAATATATATATACATAATACAATAATCCTATTACTTTATTTTTATATTTAATATAGCCTATAATGGCGTTAGTCATCGTGCCCGAGCGGTCTAAGGGGTCAGACTTAAGATCTGATGTGCATACGTACGCGCGGGTTCGAACCCCGCCGATGACAACATTTTATAACTATATTTAAAAACCTATCTATAACTTAACATATCAATACAACATGTTATATAATCATGAATACCGATTATTTTTGGACTTCCGGATATATTATAATACCATTTAAAAGGTATAATTAAAACTTTGTTATTTTGAAGTTTTATTGTAGTAATTTTACTATTTCCGTCAGGGCACCCATTATTCTGTAATGATAGTGGATTGCATAAATTTATTTCACAAAAGTCTTCATTTTTTCCATTTGAATATATCATACAATATTTAAATTTATTTCTTTCCCATAATTTTGGAGGGTTATTATTATGATATATTATATTGTAATTAAACCATTTACTAATTAAATCATCAATATCTTTAATACTTTCTGTTATAACGATAGGTTGTTTTTTATATAAAATGTCAAAATCAAAATGCTCTACACTTAATTGATAAATTGATATCTCGTCTATAAAAATGTAATATAAGGATGTATAAAGTAAAATCAAAAAAATTACTAAATATAAATAGAAATACATTTATTAATATAATATATATATATTTATTGGTATTTTACACTTATTTTTTAAAATATATATTTAATAATTAAATAGAATATTACATATAATATGCAATATCAGCAATATTTTAATCCACAAAATATAACTCAACCATTGGACAACTTACCTGTAGAACCATCTAAAAAAAAAGTAAAAAATATAAATGAAACAATCAGTTTAGAGAAAGCAAAAACTGACTTTTCTGAAGAGTTTGGTTTAACACCTATTATGGATAATCCATCGACATATATTGCAACATATCCTATTGCATCGGTATTGTATGAAAAAATTAAAGATTGTGGGGAAAATACAGAAAATATAGGTCAATATATTGATACTAATAATAGTGATTGTAAGACATTTAGATTAAATGATAGAATTAAAATAAATAATAAAAAGATAAAAGAATTAGAAGATAATATTAAAATTTATGACAAAGACATAAATAAATACATAAATAGAGCACTCCAAGAAATAGATGATATAGATATAGAAAAAGAAGAAAAAAGTTATGCTGATTATTTATATATTAGACAAAAAGCGTTAGAGTTTATAAACATATTATTTAATAAAACAACAGGAACAATTTATTTTGGTGTAGATAAATTTTTCCATTTTTTAAGCATATTTTTTAATAGATGGTCTTCACCTTTTGCAGGTTTTGTTGTTTTTATTATTATATTCGTTATAGTTTATTTTGGATTTTCAACTAAACGCAAAACAAATAATAATATTGGCACAGGACAACAAGCAACAACTTCTAATAATAGTTTTGATTATAATGGTAATTTTTTTACTTCATTTACGAATGACTTTTCGTCATTTATGGGAGATATTTCATTATTTGCAAAAAACGTAGACAATGGCGTAAAATCATTAACCGAAGTTTTGCCCGATGATATAGCCAGAGAAAATGATGAAAATAGCAGAGGTGCTGACAATTTATATCATTTTAATGGAAAAGATTTGAATATTGCTAATAAAGTAGATAATTATAATGTAAATGCTGTATATTCCATATATAAACCTACAAATATAATTCAAAAAGACTTTGAAATAAAATGGAAAAAAGTAAAAGATGTTAATAAAAATGAATCGAAATATGTTTTAGACTGTCAAGGTGATGATAAAAAAGATTATTTAGAACCCAATTGTAGTGTAAAAATAAAACCAGTAATAGAACCAGAACCAATAGAACCAAAAAAAGAGATATATATAAAACCAATATAACTTTTAAAACTATATAATAATTAATAATATATTATATATTTTTAAAAGACAGCAATACAAAATACATGTCTAATAATAATGAAGATTCCCAAAAATATGATAATAAAAATCAAAATGATACACATGTTATGAATAATACAGAATTGGATAATACGAAGGTTTTGATAAATAAAGACAATGTATTGGAAAGTAAAAAAGCGATATATGAATATTTGCCATTACAAGCTCATTGTAATAAATATGATATAGAAAAATGGCATGATTGGTTTTGTATTCCAAATTACTATATAAATAATAATTATGTAGAAGGCGAAAAAGAACTAGTAGATATTGATACAAATGATGTATCTATATGTTATAAACCATGTTATATTAATGATATTAATGATAGTTTAATTATTAGAAAAGGAAATATAAAACAATGTGTATATAAATCATCTTATTTAAAAGGTAAATATAGCGATTATACTATTTTTGACCCTTTTTCTATCATTTGTTTATATGGAAGTACGCTAAGTACTATAAAAGATATAAATAAAAAAGGTTCATATCTTTATAAATTAAATGAAATAAGTAAAAAAAAAGATAATTCAAATTGGAATAATGAAGAATATGAATTAGCAAAAGACATTAATACAAGCGATATAAATATAATAGACAATGTAATAAAAAATCCTGATCTTTTTATATCAAGTATTATAACTGATATTGAAAAGTCTAAAGAAATGTATGAAAGATATATTAAAAATATTATAGATACACTCTCAAATGAAACATCAATTAAAATTAAAATATCAGATGATATTTTAAATTTTAACAATTTATTAACAAGCAATGATCTTTACTATATGACATATTTAAATAAAATAAGTGATAATTATGGTATAGACTATGCTTATGAGGTTTCAAAAAGTCTTAATAATAATAATACATCAAGTAATAGCAAAATATCTGATAAATCAACAGCAAAAGATATAAAAAAATATGTAGATTTTGCTTTAAAATACTCTTGTTATGTATGTTTTTCAAGACAAAGTGAATATTATAACAATATGATTAGTAAAGTAAATATTATAAAAGAAGATTCTATTATAAAGTCCCCAGACCGTGAAAATGTTTGTGAATTACCAAATATGGAAATAGATGAAATAAAAAGTCAAAACATCATATTGAAAAATATAGAGCCAGAAATAGATAAAAACGATATAGTTTTATTTAGTATTTATAATAGTATTTATGAATATTTTAAAAGTTTTGTTTATACATTTAATGTAATTATAATAACAATACTTGTGATTGTATTTATTATAGGCATTTGTACATTGCTTAATATAATAGTAAGTATAACATATGCTATTAACTTTTTATTCTTATTAATGTTCGAACTATACTATGTTTTAATTAAGGTTATATCTAATTTTCTATACTATTTTTGCACATATTTTATAGTACTTGTATGGAGAAAAAAAAATTGGTATATTTGTGCATTAGCGTTTATCTTATTATTTATCTCTACAATACAGTACTTAGTAGGAAATAAAGATGCATATATTAATATGTTTAATATTTTCATTGATACATTTACTTCATTTATTAAGTTAGTAAAAATAATTATATATTTAATGTATAAAACAAGTATCGTAAGTTTGCCTTTTACAATATTGGTCGTTAATTCATATATTAATGTTATTATGCCTCAATATTCTATTATAACAGAATGCAAACCTAATACTGCACAGCTTATATGTTCTAATTATCTTGTAATGTATAAAACTAACTTTTATAAAGATATATTAACATCGTATAATCTCAATATATTACAATATCAAAATATTTAAAATATTGAGAAACCAATATTATCACCTACGAAATAAACTCATAATAATTTTTAATATACATTTCTTTAGCTTCGTCAACATTCATTCCCTTAACACTATTCCAAGCATCCCATTTAGCTGATTGTTTATAATATATTGCCCATGGTTTTTCAATATTACAATCTCCGCTAGTTGCTTGTTTATAATATTTGTAAAAGTCTAACTTAATAATGTCACTCAACGAAGATAATGAATCAATATCATAATCTTTAAGTTTATATAATATATCCTCAAACTCTGTTTGTAGTTTGATTGACATATTTATATAATAATTATATATTATCTTTATATTATTTTTCCCCAGCGTTTTAATGTACTATATATAAGAAATATATACATATATTATAATGAACATAGATATGATTATCGATGAATATTTAGAATACACCAATCAGTATAAAGAAAAATACGGTAATAAATGCATTGTTTTAATGCAAGTAGGTTCTTTTTTTGAAATATACACAATAACTGATAATATATCCGAAAATGAAGTATTTATAATTGCGGATATATGCGGGATACAAACTTCGAGAAAAAACAAAACAATATCGGAAGTATCTCGTTCAAATCCTGTTATGGCTGGATTTCCAACACATTCGTTATCTAAATTCACACAAATATTATTGAATAATAATTATACAATTGTACTCGTTGAACAAGTTTCCGAACCACCAAATCCAAGAAGGGAAGTAACAGAGGTTTTATCACCTGGTTCTAATATTAATATTACAACAAAAAAAAGTAATTATATGATGGTAATTTATTATGAATATATTGGAGAATATTTAATAGCTGGTATTTCAGGAATAGATTTATCAACAGGCAAGACTTTCGTATATGAAGTAGGTTCAACAAAAACCGACCCTGAATTCGCAAACGACGAAGTATTTCGGTTTGTAAGTACTTATAATCCAATTGAGATTATTATAATAAGTTCAAAATTAACTCCTGATAATAAAAAAACTATATTGAGAAGTCTTCATATTAATAATATTCTCGTTCATTATAAATGGGAAAATTGCGAATATATTAGTTCTTATAATAATATAGTAAATCAACGCGAAATATTAGAGAAAGCTTTTTTTATTAAAAAAGGGTTAATGTCTATTATTGAAATGTTAAATCTGGAAAAATTTACAATTGCTAGATTGGCTTTTTGTTGCTTGCTTCAATTTGCACACGAACATAATACTGAAATAATAAAGGAATTGCAAGAACCTGAAATATTTAATAGTAATAATAATATGACAATTGAGTATAATTCTGCTATTCAATTAAATATTTTAGGATTATATAAAAATGATAAACCACTTATTGATGTATTAAATAAATGTATTACTTCATTTGGGTCAAGGACATTCAAGGATAAATTATTAATTCCAATGATTAATATAGATGAATTAAATAAATCATATGATGATGTTGATAAACTTAAAAAAGATAAAATATATATATTAGTTCGCAAGCATTTATCAAATATTGTTGATTTGGAAAGGTCTATGAGAAAAATGATATTAAATAAAATTGCTCCACAAGATTGGGTTTCAATAGACGAATCTTTTAAATCTACAATTAATATTTATAATACTATATCTAATTTCGACAAAGACTTTAATGTAGATTATATTAATGACGTAATAGGTTCATATACTAATATTTTAGATATAGATAAAGCATCAAAATATAATTTAACAGATAGAAATAATATTGGAAATATATTTAAAACAGGTATATTTATTGAAATTGACAATTTAATAATTGATAACGAAAAGGCTCATAATATTATAAAAGATTTGTGCGATAGTATTACAAAAATAGGTTTGAATGATACTACATTAGGTAAAATAGATTATACTGATAGAGACGGTTATTATATATTAATTACCAAGAAAAGGTTTGAATGTGCTAAAAAAATAGCATTATCTAAAAATGATAAACATTTTGAATCATTTAAACCTCATGGTATGACAACCGCTACTACTTATAAAATAACTCATCCAGATATAATTATACAATCAAATATTATATCATCAAATAATGAAAAAATATCACAGTTGGTTATTGAAGAATATAGGGGATTTGTAAAAAAGTTTATAACAGATAATAATTATAAAATAGAAAATATCATTAAATATTTAACACGTATAGATATAGCGGCAAACTCTGCAAAGAATGCGTGCGACTTTTGTTATACAAGACCTATAATTGATAGTGAAAGAACTTTGGGAAAGTCTTCGTTTATTGATTCTAAAAATATGAGACACCCCCTGATTGAAAGAATACAGGACGATGTTGAATATATAGGAAATGACATTTTATTAAATGAAGATGGTATATTACTATATGGTATTAATGCTTCTGGTAAATCATGTTTTATGAAAGCGGTTGGTGTAAATATTATAATGGCACAGGCGGGTATGTTTGTTGCCGCCGAAAAAATGTCATATTATCCATATAAAAGTGTTTTTACGAGGATTTCTGGTATGGATAATATTTATAAAGGAATGTCAAGTTTTACAGTAGAAATGACAGAATTAAGGAATATTTTACAAAGATGTAATAAATATAGTTTGGTTATTGGTGATGAAATATGTTGTGGAACGGAATCAATATCTGGAATATCTATTGTAGCCAGTGGTATAGATACTTTGATTAAAAAAGGGGCTTCTTTTATATTTGCATCTCATCTCCACGAACTTACAAAATTATCAACATTACAAGAATATATCAATTGTAATAAATTATTTGTAAAACATATTCGCATATCTATCGATGAAAATAACAATATAATATATGAAAGAAAATTGCAAGAAGGACAAGGATCTACAATATATGGAATTGAAGTTTGCAAATCATTGGATATGCCATATGACTTTATGAAAAATGCCGAAAAATTTAGGAAAGAGGTTGAAGGAATTAATATAGACCTTGTTAAAAATAAAAAGTGTCATTATAATAAAAAAGTTCTTATTAATAATTGCAAAATATGCGATAAAAAAGCAGAAGAAACACATCATATTGTTTATCAACATAAAGCAGATAAAGATGGATATTTATCATCATATCACAAAAATAGCAAACATAATTTAGTTCCATTATGTAAAGAATGTCATCATAAAGAACATATTGGTGTGATAAGTATTAAAGGATATGTAAAAACATCCGCAGGCATCATATTAAAATATGAAAATATATAAACAAACAGAGTATATATATAAATAACAAGGGACAAATATAATGCGAGTAATAAAACGTAATAAAGAATACGAAGATGTAAGTTTTGACAAGGTTCTAATGCGTCTTAAAAAATTATCTTCCGATTTGAATATTGATGTTTATGAAATTGCACAAAAAGTGTGTTCGCGTATTTATGACGGTGTAGATACATTTCAATTAGATGAATTGGCTGCTTACTTATGTAGCAGTTTATCAATTGATAATCCGGATTATAGTTTATTGGCATCTCGTATTATAGTGTCTAATCATCATAAAAATACATCACCATCATTTTCTGAAACTATTCAAACACTTTATGATAATACAGATATTCATGATAAAAAGTCTTCTTTGGTATCTGACGAAGTATATGAAATTGTTAATAAAAATAAAGAAAAGTTGAATGCGTATATTGATTATCAACGAGATTATCTATTTGACTATTTCGGGTTTAAAACACTTGAACGAGCATATCTTATCCGCGTTAATAAAAAAGTAATTGAACGACCACAACATTTATGGATGAGAGTAGCAATAGGTATTCATGGAAATGATATTAAAGAAGCTTTACAAACATATGATTTGATGAGTAAAAAGTATTTTACACATGCTACACCAACACTTTTTAACGCAGGAACAAACAGACCTCAATTAAGTAGTTGTTTTCTATGTAGTGTAAATGATGATAGTGTTTCTGGTATATTTGACAGTTTAAAAGAAATCGCTTTGATATCAAAATATGCCGGTGGTATTGGACTTCATATTCATCAAATAAGAGCAAAAGGAAGTCATATTCGCGGAACAAATGGGGTATCTAATGGTATTATTCCTATGTTGAGAGTATTTAATAATACAGCAAGATATATTGATCAAGCTGGAAAAAGACTTGGTAGTATTGCTGTTTATTTGGAAACTTGGCATAGTGATATTGAAGCTTTTTTGGAATTAAAGAAAAATCATGGAAGTGAAGAGGAAAGATGTAAGGATTTATTTTTGGCTTTATGGGTATCTGACCTTTTTATGCATAGAGTTAAAGAAAATAAAATATGGTCTCTAATGTGTCCTGATCAATGTCCTGGTTTAAGCGAAGTATTCGGCGAAGAGTTTAATACGTTATATGAAAAATATGAAAGCAATGGTAAATATACAAAACAAATTAACGCACAAGATTTATGGTTTAAAATTCTTGAAGCACAAATAGAGCAAGGAGTACCATATATTCTTTATAAAGATGCGTCAAATAGAAAAAGTAATCAGCAAAACTTGGGAACAATTAAATCAAGTAATTTATGTGCGGAGGTTTTGATATATTCATCACCAGAAGAAACAGGAGTTTGTAATCTTGCGTCAATTTGTCTTCCAACATATGTAGAAAATAATATATTTAATTTTGAAAAATTACACGAGGTCGTTAAAATTATTACGAAAAATCTTAATAAAGTAATAGATAAAAACTTTTATCCTGTGGAAAAAGCGAGGGTATCAAACTTAAAACATAGACCTATTGGAATTGGTGTTCAAGGATTGGCTGATGTATTCATGCTTCTCAAATATCCATTTGAAGGAGAAGAAGCCTCTAAATTAAATATTGATATATTTGAAACTATTTATAATGCGGCTACAGAGGCTTCTATGGAATTATCAAAAAAACGTTTTGATATTATTGGTAAAATAGTTTCAGGTGAAAGTACAGAAAATATTGATGATTATGTAAATGAATATGAAAAAAATATTACTAATGTAAAATATACTGGTGCATATACTTCTTTCGAAGGAAGTCCAATATCAAAAGGTTTATTTCAATTTGATTTATGGGATGAAAAACCCAGTAATAGATATGATTGGGAAAAATTGCGTACAGATATTAAAGAATATGGTATTAGAAATAGCTTACTTATATCTCCTATGCCAACAGCATCTACATCACAAATTATGGGATTTAATGAAAGTTTTGAACCATTTACAAATAACATTTTTCAAAGAAAAACATTAAGTGGTGAATTTATTATAATTAATAAATATTTAATTCGTGATTTGATTTCAAAAGGGTTGTGGAATAAAGAAATGAAGGACACTATAATTTTGCACGAAGGCAGTGTTCAAAATATTGATGAAATTAGTAGCGATATGAAAGAATTATATAAAACATCGTGGGAAATTAAACAGAGAATTATCATTGATATGTCTGCCGCACGTGGTAAATATATTTGTCAAACACAAAGTTTAAATATATTCATGGAAGAACCAGACTTTAAAAAGTTGTCGTCAATGCATTTTTACGGACATTCTAAAGGTTTAAAAACAGGTTCTTATTATCTCCGTACAAAACCGAGAGCGAAAACGCAACAATTTACAATTGATCCAGCGTTTGCAAAAAAAAAAATGAAATGTCAAGCAGATAATGATGACACATGCATATTGTGTTCATCATAGTTCATTTTAAATATAATTTTTTTATTCTAAATATAAATTAGAATTGATGAGAAAAAAAGAGGGAGGTTATGCTTTTTTTACCAATACAATAAATGATATTAAACAAAACGAAAATGTATTAAAACCTATTTATGATTCATCGGCAAACTTTGGATTATTATATAATTTTATATCTGCTTTATTTTCAACATTTATATGTATAATTATGATACTTGTCGGAATTTGGATTAAAGATATAAATATAAAAAAAAGCGAAACTACGTCGGGAATTATTCATAATGCTGAATGTAATATTGAAAAAAATAAAACAACATGTATGGCTACTGTCGTATATACTGTTAATAATGTTAAATATACAAATCAATATACTAGTCAAGGGATAGTAAATAAAGGACAACGTATTGATGTTTATTATAATCCATTAGACCCGAATGAGTTTACAGTTGAAAATTATACTTATTATGCTGGGGTTGGTATGATTGTTTTTGGAATTATAATAGTTATATCATCGTGGATATGGTTTTTATTATCATATATGTATAAACCAGTCGCTGCTATATCTGGTGTTGGTGCTATGGGAAATATGATGATGCCCTCATTTAATTATGATTAATATAATATCATATAAAAAATATATTATATAATATAGTATAATATGACAGATAACAAAGAACCTATTCTACAAGATTCTGGACGTTTAACTATATTCCCCATCAAACAGGATGATATGTGGAAAATGTATAAAAATGCTGTTAGTGTATTTTGGACACCTGAAGAATTAGATTTAAGTAAAGACCTTGATGACTTTAAAAAATTAACTGATAATGAAAAATTCTTTATTAAACATATATTGGCTTTTTTTAGTTCAAGTGATACAATTGTTAATATTAATTTAGGAGAAAGATTTTTGAATGAAGTACAGGTTCTAGAAGCAAAGTTTTTTTATTCTTTTCAAATGTCTATGGAAAATATTCATTCTGAGACATATTCTCTATTAATTGACTCTTATTTTAAAGACTTTAATGAAAAAAATGAAACATTAAATGCTATTAATCATATGCCTTGTATTAAAAAGAAGGCTGAATGGTGTTTTAAATGGATTAATGATAAAGAATCATCTTTCGCACAACGTCTTTTAGCATTTGCTCTTGTCGAGGGAGTGTTTTTCAGCGGTGCTTTTTGTAGCATTTTTTGGTTAAAAGAACGTGGTTTAATGCCGGGATTGTCATTTTCTAATGAACTAATTAGTAGAGATGAAGCTATGCATGTCGAGTTCGCAATTTTATTATATTCAAAGTTAGAAAACAGATTATCGCAAGAAGCCGTTCATACAATTGTTAAGGAAGCAGTTGAAGTAGAAAAGAACTTTATTATTGAAAGTATTCCTTGTTCTATGCTTGGAATGAACTCAGAATTAATGTCAATATATATTGAATTTGTCGCCGATAGACTTTTAACACAATTAGAATATGATAAAATATGGAATACGCAAAATCCATTTCCTTTCATGGAGCGTATATCTATAGAATCAAAAACTAACTTTTTCGAAAGTCGTGTTTCACAATATAGTAAAGCTAATGTTGGTGGAAGTCAAGACTTTTCAGAATTGAGAAAGTTTGATTTAGAAGCAGACTTTTAAAATCTTACACTTAAGAGATAATATAATATTTTAGATAATAATGAATAAACTTGTTAATATTTTTAATCAAATAAAAAGAGAGATATTATATATAATTAATGATAAAGACATAATTTTTTCAGATAATTATTTCGTATGTTTAAATGAATTATATAAACTTTTGCAAAAAACATTATGTAAAATTCAAAATATATATTATAAATATATATTATATCCAAATTTACAAAAAAAAAAATAATATTATTTTTCTAAATAACACATTTATAATGTTATGATATATCTTGTTGCGATAAGCATAGTTTTATTTCACCAAGTGATGCAATAGTATATCTTAAAATTATTGGATAATTATTTTTTAAATATATTTCTACTGTACTTGAAAGATTAGTACATTTTGTAAATATAGATAAATATTTTAAACTAAAAATACCTTGTATTATTTCGTGTTCTTCTTCTGTATTATTTTTGGTTATTGTAATTGCTTGTGACTTATCAGAACCTAATATTGTTTCTTGTTGACAAAAGTCACCTTTACAACTTAATATAAGCTTATCGCCTATATTTCTAAACTCTATAAACTCAGCAAGATTATGCATATCTCTTATGATTTTTTGAAGATATGATGAAGGCATATTAATAATAGTATGAAAATCAACAGCTGGTATTTGAATATTTAAAACATCAATATCCAATACTGACAATTTATAATTTGTTTTATAATTTTTATCATTATTGTCTATAGATATTCCTAAATGATTAGGGTCGTCTTTTAAAATATATAATGACAGGATATCATTATTAGTAATTGTTTTTATCAATGCATGAAGACGAAGCATATTTATACCAACATATATTTTTTTTTCACATTCGTATATCTCAAACTTTTCAGCCTCCAACTTAAGATGTATTAATACAATATGTGTATTATCCATAGCAACTATTTTAATACCAGTTTCATCAATTTCCAAATTAACATCCATAAGAATCTCTTTTAAAGCATCAATAACTTGTTTAAATGTAGATGCCTGTATTGTTTTAATATTAAGTAAATACTTGTTTTCCATTTAATAACTAATTATTAGTAATTCCTTAAATATCATTTAATATAATTTTTTTAATGCATTACATAATCTATCTATAATATTAAAAAATACTGTTAATAAATCATCTATTTTTTTTACCCCAAAATGATTAGAATACTTAATAATAGTTTCTGGTTGTTTAATCTTACGACAATACGTTAAAAGCATCAATAATGAAAATATTACTATAATTAATGTTAATGTAAAAATTAAATATATAGAGCTTTTAATAATACCAGTTGCTTGTTTCATTATATTTGTTAAATATTTTTTATTGTCTGGTGTCTTTACTCCTAATTCTGTTTCTAATTGCATTAGCCATTCTTTTATAATAGAATAGTCACACGTATTGTCTTTTAATTCGTCTTTTATATCATATCTTCCTTTTTCGCCATATTCTATTAAATATTTGCTTTGTAATAGAGATGATAATATAATAATTTCATTTTCGTCATTTATTTTATTATTACTGTCATATGTAGAATATGAAATATCGCATTTTTTAACTTTTTTATCATATGTATTTAGAATATTATACATTTTTGTAAAAACATTAGTTTTATGATTATTTTGTTTTTGCAAAAATATACATAAATAATATATTTTTATAAATAAATTGTCATATTTTTTAATATTTATTAGATTTATATCAATATTATAGATTGTAGAGTTTGACAATAATACTTTAAAATCATCTTTTTTAGCCTTATCATTTATAAGTTCCCATTCTCTTTTGATAATGTTGTGTAAAAAATTATTATCTTTATTTATCATATAATGCGACTTTATATTTATTATTAATTCTTGATTAGAATAATTAATTTTTAGGTAAAGTGTTATTATTATTAATGGTATTATGCATACAAGTGTCATAATAATAAATATTTTATTTTCATTAAATATACTATATATCGAGAAAACTTTATCTTTATACCCCCCAACAGATATTATATTATCATTAGGTACTATTTTTGTAGAGTATTTTTTAACATATATTGAAAAAAACATATCTATAGCAAACAATAGTAATAATATAATTATAATCAAAATAGTAGAATATATAAAACTATCTATTAAAATACTATTTGTATCCAATGATAATTCTTTATGAATATTAAATGTGCGATTGCAATCATTTTTATTAATAAAATAATACAATGTTTTGTAGTTAAATAAATCTAATACCGTATATTTTTTATTTTCTATATTATCATTTATTATACCAAAGTCTGTATCTCTTGATAATATTACTAAGTTATAAAAGTTATTTATAAATAATACTATTGTAATAGCATAAATTACAATAGCATAAAGTCTAAAAAAAGTTTTTTTCATATTTACTTATATATATCTACATTATTAATATTAAATTAAAATGCAAATAAAATAGATGATAATAAATTTTTTAATATGTTTATTTTATTTTTACTTATATATTCAAATAAGTTTACAATTAATTTCAATATTTCGCTAAAACTTCCAGCTAATATATATAATACAAAGATTAGGTTTAGAGCTACTTCTAATATTATATATATATTTATGTTGAATATATGCTTTCCAAAGTTTATATTATTACTGCTTTGTTTTAATAAATCACAAAACTTATTTATTTTTTTTTCAAGGTCTTTTCTTATAATCGAAGGCATTTTTTCATCATTCAATGATAACAATATATTTTTATTATGAATATCACCTGTGTATTTTTCTATGTTTAAATTATAATGTTCTTCATATAAACTCATTATATTTTTCATTATTATATTTATTTCACCTATCATTTTATTGTCATCTAAAGCATGAGGTAGTAAAGACTTTAATAAAAAAGTATATTCAATGTCATCATCTACATTATCATCACCAATTATAACCTTATCATTTAATAATATTTTATTTAATTTATTAATAATATGCGGGTCTTCTACATTATTATTAATAAAATATGAATATATAATGTATAAAAACATACTTGACGAGATATAATTATCGTCAATTGAATAATTATTTGATGGATGTATATTTAAAATATGTTCTACATATTTTAAAATATATTTGTTTGATTTGTATTGTGATATTCTAAAGTTTTTATTAGTATTAAGTAATTTTTCTACATATTTAGCATAATCTTCTTTCTGTACAATAATAGTTTCTTTTTTATTTATTACAGTATCTAATATAATATCGTTATCCCCTTTAGCCAATAATTTTAATATATTAATATTATTATCATACAACCTTTCTTTTATTTCTGGACTTTTAATATTATTTATAAAACTATATATATTATTTATTTCTGTTCTAACGTATATATCTGGATGTAATAATTCTTTGTAATTTTCATATAATCTATTATATACTGTATCTATAAAAATATTTTTATATATTAATCCGTGCAATATACTATATAAAGTTATAGAAATAATTGCAAAAACAATAGACCACTTATTTGTTTCAACAATATATGATACAATACTTGAACCATATTCACCATCTTTTCCTTTGACCTTCCCATATAATATTAAAGCAATTTGCAATAAAAAAATAGTTAATATTATTGCAAATATTATTAATATTAATACAACAATAATCTCATAAAATTTATTGCAAATATGTATATACAGATAAGATGCTTTATTATCAGATATTTCTAAATCATTATAATAATTTATATTATTATAGTACGTAGCCTTATATTTATAATAATCATTATCTGTATCGTCTTTATAATTTGCCTTTAACATAATTTCATTATCGTTCATTTTAATATAATATATCAATAAGTTTTCTTCTGTTTTTGTTAGCAATATTGTTTTATTTGCTTTAGGTATTTTATTATCATCTTTATTTTGTATATGATTAAATATTTTATCAATATCATCTTTAAACTTTAAGTTAGCTGTATCGCCAATTTTATATTTATTATCATTATCTCGTATTAGTTTTAATTCTAATGTATTTTGCTTATTTAAACGGTATATGTAATTTATTAGCATAAAACTATATATATCTTTAAGTATAATATCATTTGATGCTTCATAAATATATAGCTTTAATATAGAAGTAATGTTATAAATATTAAATGTAAATAAATTAGATAATGATGTAAATGTTATAACAGCAATTATTATTGTAATTACATATAGTATAATATTAATAATTACAAAAACAAAATTGTTTATATTATCTAAAATCATTTCAATATATTGATTTATTACCTTTATCTATATCTATAAAATAATTATTAATATTGCTAATAATACTAATATTAATTTTATAAACTTATTAATATAACTTAACAAAGGATATATAATATAAAAACTATCTATGTCCAAATAATAACTATTAATAAGTTTATTAATTCCAGTGAATTCAAAAAGTCCAAAAAATATAATAGCTGACATGGAAAAATATACAGAAAGTAAATTAATACATATTAAATGAGACTGATAATAAGTATTATAATAATCTTTATTTTTCGTAATATTAGCAGAATAACGTTCTATATTATCTTTTAACATTAAATATCCTGTTTTTAATTCTTTCATAATATGTTGGTCGTAATTTATCAATTGAAATATAACATCTCTTGATTCTAACATATCAAATTCGGTAAATATTTCATTATTATTAGTATTTGATAATGAAACAAAAAAACACTTACTGACCTCATTGCAAATATCATTATTGTCTTTATTTTTTAAAGACAATTTTTTATTATTATGAAAAAATGAAGTTCCTGTAGATACTTCGTATGTGAATAATATTTTTCCAACCTCTTCAATTTTATCTATGTCGGTTAATTGATTTATACGTTTTATATTAAGTTTTATATATTTGCTCAATATTTCTATATCTTGGTCATATCCTTCTTTGTGAATTATACTATTATAAAGGTCACACTTCATATTTTTTTTAACTATATCATCAATACCTCCCATATTTTCTTGTACGTCTATCTCATTTGTATTATATCCAATATATGTTATAATTATTTTAAGTAAATAATAAATAAACATTGCTAATACATAATACCATAACCATGATACAATACTATACTCGCTTTTTGACTTTATGGATTTATTAAAATACTTATCATACCCCTTAAGCTTAATTTCATTAGGAATTATATGCATATTATTTAAATAATAAGACTTTAAATTGAGTATATATGTAGAATTAAATATAATAAATAAAATAAAAAATATTATAGCATTCAACAATGTATTTGAGTTGATTTGCAAATTATTTATACTGTATTTACTATATCCACAATATGTATCATATAAACTTTCATATCTTGGTGCATTGCTTTTTACGTGTGCTGTTTTTGTTATGAATTTACTATAATAAAAAGTAGATAATTGCACTATATTAATAACAAAAATTGTTGTAAATAATAATATTATAATAAAGGGTATAACTGAATTATATGACATTCCTATTTATATATATTTGATATATAAAAATAATTATAAAGCTTTAAAAATCCATAATAACAAAAAAATAGAAACAGGGTAACTAATTCTTAGTAATAATTCTTGAAAGTCTGTTAAAAAATTATCACCAATATATTTTGATATATAATTTGTTATTACTCTATCTATTGAAATACCAAGAACTATAACTAATGAAAATAATGCCAACTTTATAACATCCGCTTTTTTCATATTTATTCTATCTAAAAAACTATATTCGTATTTTTTATTTACAAACGTATTTTCAATTGGCTGTACTTTATTAATATTTTGTTTTTGTATTTGCATATATTGGTTTTGTTGTTGCTGGTATTGATTTTGCTGTATTTGAAATTGTTGTTGCTGATATTGTTGTTCCATTTGTTGCTGGTTTTGTTGATTTTGTTTTTCTTGATGTGCTTGTAATGCTTGTTGTGCGTGTTGTGATTGCTGTACATGCTGGTTTGATTGCTTTTCTTTATCATCATGTAATATATCTGTATTAGAAGCCATTTTATGTATTTGACTTCCTGATATTTGCGAAGAATACGTGTTATCATTTTTTTCCATAGATTCTGAACTTATATTTTCTTCACCCCCATATAATAAGTTTAATTCTGTCATAATATCTATATATATATTATAATTTTTTATTATTGTTAATAAATTATAATGTATTAGTATAGCGGGGAAAATAATGAATAACTTTGATTATGAAAGCTTATTTATTAATATGTCATTAATATTTGCTATAGCAATTTTTGTATTAATTCTATATGGTTGTGTATTTAAAAACAATAATATAGAATTATTTTCAGAAAATGAAAAAAAAGATACTGTTGAAAAAACAGCAATGGGAAAAATTATCATAGGTGGAATTACAAGTGTTGATATTAAATCATTATTAGAAATTAAAAAACCAGTTACAAAGGATAGCGTTCTTGTTTTTCCGCAACCAACAGACCCAAAAGGTGTTATAGCGACGGGTGAATTTGTATTTGAAAATGATAAACTTATTAACATATTAATTCTAACTCATGGAAGTGGTTATAATGGAACCGAAAAAGTAAAAATAGATAAAACTGAAGTGAATATAATTACTGATGGTATTTCTTCTGTCGAAATAACAGACGGTGGAAGTGGTTATTCCTCGGTACCATCCGTGTCTTTTGAAGAACCCGAAGAAGGGGGCGTTATTGCTACAGGAACAGCTATAATAGATAAAGGAGTTTTGAAAAGTGTAAAAATAGATACAGCAGGACAAGGTTATAAAGGTGACGAAAAAGTAGTATTTGACCCCCCTAAAAATATTAGTGTTATTAAGAATCCTACTGTTTCTGTGTCAAGTGATGATAAAAAAAAAATAAAGGATTTGATTGAAAGTTGTGAAAAAATAGAACAAGATAAGAAAGAAGTATTTTTAGAAGATTTAAAAAGTGATAAGATAAGAACAGAACAGATTATTGAGTTGCTTACTATATTAAAAGAATAAAGTATTTTTATATTTCATCATTATCAATAAAAAAGTTATTGTATTCTTGTAATTTGATACCATTATCATTATATTCATTTTCTGTTATAATATAATTATCTATATTATCTCGCGAAAAGTCTTCTCCACCTTCTTCTTCTTCATCGCTATCTCCTTCTATTTCTTCTTGTTTATATTGATAATCAATATAATTCATTTTATATTCTGGATTTAATATAGATCCGGTTGGAAAATTCTTTTGAGTAGGTTCGTAATAATATATTGCGATTACTATATTATGATTTACGCCTTTAAAGTCATACAATGTTCCTATATTTGTCTCAAACCTTAATGTAATCCTTGATAATTTACCAATTGGATGAAACTCGCGAAATGGTATTTTGGTTATACTTAATTTTTCATTATTAATACCAATATTATCAACACGAAACTTTGCTAATCCAAGAGATATGTTTGAAAATGATAACGATCTATATAAATGTTCTTCTATTTCTGGACATTTCATTATAATATATTTATTTCCAATAAAATATACTATTCCAGGTGATGTTATAACATGGTCATTAGTTTCTTCGTTTTTTATACTATGAAATATTTTACTCATATTATTGTTGTTTTTATAAATATTTTTATATATATATCTTTCTCGTGTATTAATAGAATTATTCAAATCAAATCCCAAGTTTTCCGAAATTGTTGATCTTTTCATATCTAAAACAAAAGGGTTTTTTGAATATATATTTATCAAATTAGTCAAATCAGAAGGATCAGAATGTTGCCCAAACCATATTTCTGTATTATATAATTCGTCATATTTTCTAAAAAAGTTTTTTAAAGTATAATCCCCTGGTGATATTATAATCTTATTAAATATATCTTTATAATTAATCATTTTATTATAACCATCATTATCTATTATATTATTAGTATTTTCTAATAATTTATCCATTTTAAACCAAATCGGTAAAAGGTTTATTTTATTATTTTCATTTATATTAGATAAATTAACATCTGTTTGTGAAAGTTCTTTATTAAATATCTTGAAGTTTTTAACATATAATTTATTTGATAATCGCCATTCTCCAAATTGACTTGTAAAACTTTTACCAATATATTTTCCCGTATAAAACACTTTATTTATAGTATATAAAGATGTATATGTAATAATTTTTACATTATTTACATATATGTTCCAATTTTCATCAATTGAATTTGATATTGTCCAACATATATTTTTAAATTCTGTTAGTTCTTGATTTGGTATAATTAATGTTGATATGTTTTCGCTTATAGAACTTCCTATTTTAAAAACTATATCAAAGAAATTTAGAATATTATTTTTTTTTATGAGTTTAATTATTATAGGAAATGATAAATTATTTTTAATATTCTTTAGATGGTCGTATCCAAAATGCAATATTGTATAACTATTATCTTTTAAAGGATCATATGTAGCTAATGCTTTTATATCAAATGAAAATGATATTCCTACTGTATCTCCACCAATATTTTCTTCATTATTATAAATATTGTAAATATTAATAGAATTACTTAATGTTGCATATTCATCATTTGCTATTAACAATGATTGATTTTCAATAACATTATTATTTGTAAGTTTCGAATGTTTTAAATAAGAAGTATTATTGTCGTATATACCATCTGCTATTAATGTTTCTATTGAACTTTTCCCTACAAAATAAAAAATTATATTGTTTTCATAATCAACATTATACATAGTTCTTGGAATACTCGCATCAATTATTTCAAAACCTATTATATTTTTAAAAGGTGTTTCAAAATCAACAGCATAATTATTTGGTTCCGGATACCGTTTTCTATCACGGTCTTTACTATCAATTAAGAATGTGTAACTTTGTTTAATACTATTCTCTTTTAAATAATTTACATCCTCTATAGACATTTTATATACTTATATTAATTAATATTAAAAAATTGTTAAGTGATATAATCCCGATTTGAGTACATAATTATTTATTTCTATAACTTTTAACATTTCTATAATATTCTTAAAATAAAAAGATTATGTACTCATTTAGTTTGATAGCATTCTTAAAATATTTTTTTAAAAAACATTAAGAAT